>Ga0228700_1000418_pt1 | contig 39704 bp, 47 predicted proteins | sample McNCre317_Aug_MG_FD_178019 | JGI IMG/M metagenome (GOLD analysis project Ga0228700, IMG submission 178019) | Freshwater microbial communities from McNutts Creek, Athens, Georgia, United States - 3-17_Aug_MG | ecosystem: Environmental > Aquatic > Freshwater > Creek | place: USA: Georgia...
CGTGCACAAAAGAGGATGGAGAAGCAACGCGCCAAGGCCGAAACGAGGAAAGTTCGCCAACTCGCTCGGGTCGCGAAACTCAAGGACGAGCAGAGCCTAGAGTTGGCGCCGCTCGCGCTTCACGCCGAGAATCGCAGGGCCAAGCATGAGCCCTGGAATCGCGATCGAATATACTCGCTGAAGAACCGCTACCTGGTGGCTCTTCTTCGAGCAGGGCAAGGTCAATTGCTGAGCTTCGTGCACGAGCAGGACGAGCCCACGGGCATCGTGGGGTGTCTATCCTGCGGCCACGTATGGGACGGGTGGAGGAGCGGGGAGTGCTTCTGCTGTCGCCGCGGGATCGGTGTTCCGGACGCGCGACCCGAGTTGGTCACGTGGTATCTCGTCGAGGTTGGAGGCCACCGGTTCCACCAGCCGAGCAGGTTCTTGCCTGTGGACCTTCGCGGGCTGGCCTCGCCCACCGACAGTCACGACCCCACGCAGCCTCCCAGGGACATTCCCCAGGTCAAGCTCGGGCGCGACGTGCTGATGCCCGAAGTCCTGCAAGCGATCATCACGAGGGCAACGGCGGTTCTAGAGGCCACGCAAGTTCTGCCCGGTGATCCCCCGGCTTCTCGGACACCCAAGGGCGGCCAGCCGTTCCCTTCTGAGTTGAGTCTGAGGAACCACGCAGTCGCCACGGGCACCGTCATCGAGTGGTCGTGAAGACCGCGCAGGTCGGTTATTGAAGCCTACGGAAGTGGTCCGAGGTCCAGCTCGTAGTCCTCGAATCGACGCAGGCTATCAATCTCGCTCAGGGCCGTGTTGAGGAGCTTGCGGGGCTCCGGGTGATTTCGAATCGCTCGAAGGCCGAGGTAGATGGCCGCGAGTATGTGCGCATGCAGGCGCGCGTGCTGCACTTCGACCAACTCTACAAGAGCGTCGTGAATCGGAACGGGGATTTTCACGGTGACCTGCACTGTCTTCATGAGTCTGAGTATACAATGTCTTGTAATCACTCGGTAGTACCAGGTGATTCCGATGTCTTGTGCCAAGAAACGCGAGTGAATGCCCGTGCTTGCGTTTGTTTTGTGAGTAAACCTCCACAAAAACGTCGGCGATGCTTGTGGGTTTGGCGGAATACGCAGCGAAAAATGCATGAGAAGTGGTTGACGGTTTGACGGTGTTGATGCACAGAATCTGAGTGTCCCGCGAGCGAAGGGCTCCGGAGCGAGAACAATTCGTGGGCCGATTAGGGTCCCGGGAGTGCATTCTCATGATGTCATCGGCCGAATTGCGGGCAAGGGCGGAAGAGGCCCAAGCCGAGTCTGATGTACTAGCTGCGCGGTCACAGGCACGGGCTCAGGACGCGGCGGCGTATCGGGATTTCTCGGTCGAGGCGGCAAGCATCGAGCAGGAGCAGGGGGCCCTCGACGAGCGAAAGCGAGCCCTGGCCGAGAGAATCGGGCAGGTTGCCGGAGGGCCGGTGCCAGAATCCGCGGATGGGAGCCAGAAGTGGGAAACAGCGGCGCTCCGGGTTGCCTCCGCACCGGGCGGTCGGGAGCACGACCCGGAGAAACCCCTTCTGGGCCGGAATCTTCAGTCGGAACGAGCCAGGGCCGTTCGCGTGCTCGGTGCGCGAAAGAGGGATCTGGCATCGGTCATTCTGTACATCCTGACGGCATTCGGTCGCATGCGAACGGGCGGGCTCGTCGAGGTCATGCTGGCGCTCAGGATTGGGCCGACCAAGTCGGTTGACCTCCATAACTACGTAAAGTCGAAAGTGTCCGAGTTACGTCGCGACGGCAGAGTCGCGAACGACAAACCTTTCTGGCTACTTCCGGAGAGGCGAGAGGCGGAGGTTGGGCCCGTGGTGACGCTCGCCACTCCACTGAGACCTACGTTGTCCATCGTCCCCGACGATGATCTAGGTTCTGAATTGGAGGCCGCTCAGTGACCAATGAATCCCATAAGGAGATGATGGCGGAAACCGCAGTGGTGACTGATGAAAGTGGGCCTCACATCTTGAAGGTTGGGGGGCTCATGCCCAACGGCCAGACCCGGTACCCGGAGGGAGCGCACTATGACTACAACCGGGCCGGACACTGGCTCATTGGTTCGTACTCAGCGCCTAGCTCCGGGGAGATCAAGGCATTCCGGCATGGGGAAATTCAATGGGCTGTGAAGTCGTACCCCGGGTTCACCGCGGTGTACTTTCGCCCTTCGCCGATGCCCTGGCAGGAGGCGTTCTTTGAAATCGGGCGGGTAACGGACCAAGAGTGGGTGAAGAGGCTTGAGAGTGGAGCCGCTCCGACTGATCCCGTTCAAAGGCGAGATGGAGTCTGGGAAGTCGAGTTGATCAATCTCGTTTTGCTCGACGCAAGCACGGGAGTAATCAAGGCACTCCGCGTGGTAGGCCCACCTCGATTGTTCATGCGACATCTTGCTGAGAGCATCCGCGCGCAGATCAAGGGGCCGCGGTTTCCTCGTGAGTTGACCACGGCATGGATTTTCGATCTCCAGCAAAGTGGGAACCCAGACCAACTTGGACGAGCAGCGTTTGCTGAGATGAAATGATGGTTCTGTAGCGTTTTCTGTTGTGCGCGGTTGTCAGTGCCGAGTTTTTGAGGCCGCCGCACTCGTCCAGGATCGGAGAGAAGCTGCTTCCCGCGACGGATACCTGTTTTCCGAGCGCCACCTGGCGCAAAGATTCCGTGGGCTCATCGCCGAGTGACATGGGTCGAGCTTGGTTGAATGTTTGCGCGATGTTGGGGCGGTTTGGTCGAGAGTTTGACGCTCAATCAAGAGGGCTGGCTGCGAAGAAGAAAGAAGGTTGAGTCGTGAGTGATTAACAAATCTGGCTACGTTTCGATCGATGAAATCGCCGATCTTCTCGGCGTTAGCGAGACCACAGCACGAGATATCGCTCGTAGGTTGCCTCACGTTCGGATCGGACTCGGCAAACGGCAGATGATCCGCGTGAGGGCTTCTGTGCTAGAGCGGTATCTCCAGCGAGGCGGAGATCCCAGTTTATGGCAACTCTCTATGAACGACCTGGAACCGATGTCATCTGGTGTTGGGGACGCGACCGAACAGGAAAGCGCTGGTACCGCAGTACCAAGCAAAGAGACAAACGAGCCGCCGCGGTTGCAGCTCGTGCGATCGAAGCCGAAATCCTGGCAGCGCCCGATCACGCCAGCCACAAAGCCTCGGAGAAATCCGACACGTACACGCTAGGTGATGCCCTCGACTTGATGATCGAGGGCATCAAGAAGAAGAAGCGCTCCCCCGCCACAATCGAGATCGCCGAGACAAAATCCCGGCACTTGCTCCGTTTGCTCGGTACCTCGAAGCGGTGCAGCGAAATTACGCTGCTAACCACAACCGAGTATGCAGGCCAAAGGATGAGCGAGGGGGCCTCTGCGCACACGGCCCAAAAGGAAATCAAGGCACTCTTGCAGGGCCTCCGACGTGCCCAGAAGCTTGGGTTGTTGAGCCACAAGATCAACCCCAGCCTCTTGATGCCCGATGAACTTGAAGGGGCCTACGTGCCTCGTGAGAGGTGGCTTGGTCACGATGACCTCGAGCTACTGCTGTCCGAGGTTGCCGATCACCGCAAGGAGTATGTGCTCACGTTCGCGTGGACCGGAGTTCGCCTTTCAGAGTTACACGCGCTCAGGCCCGAGCACTACGACCGCAAGCGGAACGAGCTGTTCATCGACGGCACCGAGGCCGACCCCAAGACCCGGCGTATCCCGCTGGCGCCGGTGGTCAAACGCATCATCGAACGCAGGGTCAAGCAGACACCCAGAGGGGAACCTCTCTTTCCGACCTGGCACACGATGGGACGTGACCTCGATGCGGCCACGCTGAGGATCGAAAAGCGATTGAATCCCGGATGGGAGAGGCCCCAGGGGAGGGCGGGTCATGCCGGCAAGGGGGACGTCGAGGGAAAAGCCCCCAAGAGAGACGTCAAGGGCCGGCCCCCACCCAAGAAGGACCGGGTCCATCCGCCTGTTCGGTTTCCTTCCGTGTCCGCCAACGACCTTCGGCGCTCGTTTGCCTCGTGGCTGGCTTCGAGCGGGGTGCCCTTGCTCCACGCCAAGGAGCTAATGGGCCATGCCTCGACGAAAATGCTGGAGCACGTGTATGCCCGTTTGGCTCCTCAGAGCCTTCACGGGGCAATTGCGACGATCGCGACCAAAAAGACTGTCACAAACGCTGTCACAGCTTCCGCGCGTTCCGCGATACTCGGGAGTGGTCAACGGGGGAGAGCAAATGCTGAAAAGCGCCGCAAAACTGGCTAATTTATTGGCGCCCCCGGGGCGATTCGAACACCCGACCGTCGGCTTAGAAGGCCCCGTAATATCTCGTGAAAGAGTTGTGGTTTCAGTGGCTTGCGAGACGGCGAAAGCCGCTGTCACAGACGCTGTCACAGGGTGCGCAAACGTTCTGGCCCTGCTTGGGCGCGTGGCCCTCAATCTCGCCGCTCAGGGTGACGAATGAACTGCCCCAGGTGCATCGCCGAGGAGGGCCTCGCCGCCCTCCGAGACCTCAACGAAGGGAAGGATGCCTCCATCGCCGGAGCCCACTTCAAGCTCAATGGGAAGCCCCTCGACCACTCCACCCAGGCAGGCATCGGGGAGGCACTCCTTGAGCAGGTAGTGAATGCCACTGGGCCGGCTTGCTCAAGACACGGTGGGCCTCGGAAGAGGCGCGGCACCCACACCGGCACACCGAGCTGATCGCGCAAGTATAGGCCGACGCCACCTCATGCGTTTTTCACCAGAGCGAGCAAATCATCGGGCTCTCCGGTGTCAGTGGCTCGGTCAGAAAGCGAGAGACGCCGTGAAAAACAAGTTAGTCGTAGTTCCCTCGGTCGATGGGCCCATTAAGGAGTCGCACGGATTCGCGAAGAAAAGGTTGAGCACCTTCAAGCTCGATATCCTGGGACTCTGTGGCTTCGGGTGCCGGTATTGCAGCTCCAACACTGGCAACTACCTCCGCATCAACCGCAAGCGCTTCGCGAACCTCACCGAGGAGCAACTCGGTGAGCGTGTGTATCCCATTGACGACCCGGCATTGACCTTCGTTTGGCGGGACGTGCTCGCCAAGCTCGAAGCGCAACTCCGTAGGAAGCCCCGCTCCTGGGGGCAGGGCGAGACGTTGGTCTTCTCCATGCTGACCGATGGGTTCTCCCCTTCGCTGGTGGCGGACGGAACCACGAGGCGTGCCCTGGAGCTTGTGCTTGAGCGCACGAGCTTTCGCATCCGAGTTCTGACCAAGAACGCGATCGTGGGCACCCGCGAGTGGATCGAGTTCTTCCTTCAGCATCGCGAACGCTTTGTCGTCGGACTTTCCACGGGGACGATGGACGACGACTGGTCACGCCAGATCGAAATCGGGACCTCTTTGCCGTCGGCCCGCCTGCGTGCGCTAAGGGCTCTTCAGGATGCTGGGGTGGTCACCTACGGAATGCTGTGCCCTGTGTTTCCCGACGTGCTCACGTCGGGGAGGCTCGACCAGCTGATCGATTCTATTCGGCCCAAGCAATGCGAGACGGTTTGGGCCGAGCCCTTCAATGACCGCGCCAATTGGCGCACCGTGCGTGATGGCTATCCGGTTGGGTCGGAAGGGTACCAGTGGCTTTCGCGCGTATTCGAGGCTCGCGAGCCCGGTGCGTGGAGCGCGTACGCGGCTGACCTCTACACCCATCTTCACCGCCGAGCCGTCCGTGAGGAATGGATTCACAAGCTCGTGTACATGCTGTACGAACGCGGCATCGTCGCTGCCGATGCACCAGCGTTCGCTGGGCTCCAGGGCGTGTCTTTGCAGTCGCCGACCGGGGCCGATGGCCGGAGTCGAAACCCGCACATCGCTGCTGTGACCGACCACGAGCCCCCACGCCTCTCGCGGTTCGACTTGATGACTTCTGACGATGACACCGCCGCCCCTGCGGTGGTCGAACCCACGATTCGCAAGGCCGCTACCGCATGCTCTGGGCGTTCCGGCCTTGCTTCGTGTACTGATCGAGGTCACGCCTGTAACCAGGGTGGGAGCGATGGGATGAACCGCTCGCGGTAGGCGCTCGGCAGCACCTCCTCGGCTCTGGAGCGAGCCTTTGGCCCGCGACCTGCACACGGCCCGTGCGGAGCCCGGGAGAGGGCGTTCTTCGCCGCCCGGACGACTTCTCAATCATGCGGGCCCTGGAGAGCCAGACATAACCAGCGGAGAGGCAGGTGGCCGCGACCAGGGAGCTGGCCAGAAGCGTCCTACGCGAACACCCCGGCGACACGACCGCCCGCCTTGTACGTGGCCCCTGCAACCTCGAAGGTCAACCCTCGCGTTCGCAGCAACCCAAGCTGACGACGGACCTGCGAAGCCGCTTTCGCCACACGCGATGCAGCCGAGTAGTGATGGCCGCAACCTTCACCGGGGATTCCGTACGTGCCGAGCAGCCATTTGCGTGTCGGCTCAGAGAGTTCCGCCAGAATTTGGTAGGCGGTCAGCCAGGGCTTTCGCGTGATCACGGCACCAACTTCAGCGTTCAGTCTCTCTCGCATCACCCCACCATGCCCACGGCCGGCGGGGGCTGCAAGTCACCGACCTTACAGGATGGCCACATGAGGGCGGGCCTGCGCTTCCGGACGTTTTCAGGTTCGAGGCGGCCCGCCACCCGCGTCGCCGGGCGATCCGATTGACGCTCGGCCCACCCCCGATCCAGATCGTTGGGATGCGGGGGCCCGATCCAGAATTTCTGGGGGTGTACGTCGAGGGTGGTTGGGTCAGCGCCGACTACCTCGAGCGCGTGAGCATTTGCCTCTACGACGGTGGGTGCTCTCTCAAGGAGGCGCAGAGGCTTGCCGCGGAGGAGTCGAGCCGGAGAGCCATGCCCTGGGTGCCGTTTTCGGGCGCAGCAATGGCTCGAGCGCCAGGTTCCTGACCTTCCCGGCAGGGCCGGAAGTCTTCGCAGCCCAGGCGGGGGCAAGGCGGGCATCTCGAGCCAGCTCGATTTGTACCCCGGACCCCAAGATCCGCCTGCCAGCCCTTGAGCCATCGGCGCCCACCAGGAGGATCGCTTTTCACCGGCCGTTCATGGGGTTACCCTCGATGGCGGTGGACAAGAAAGCACTCTCCGAGCGGGACATCTGCACCAAATTCATCACCCCCGCTCTGGCGAAGGCCGGCTGGGACGTGCAGAGCCAAATTCGGGAGAACGTCCACCTCACTGCTGGCCGAGTGATCGTCCGCGGCAAGCTGGTCAGTCGCGGCAAGGCAAAGTTCGCCGACTACGTGCTCTACGCCAAGCCGAACGCCAACCTCCCGCTCGCAATCGTCGAGGCCAAGGACAACAACCACGGCGTGGGCGATGGCATGCAGCAGGGGCTCGGCTACGCGGACATGCTCGATGTGCCCTTCGTGTTCTCGTCGAACGGCGATGCGTTCCTCATGCACGACCGCACTGGCCGGGGCGAGGTGGTCGAGCGTCATCTCACCCTCGCCGAGTTCCCGTCTCCTGATGAGCTTTGGGAGCGATACCGTGCCTGGAAGGACCTCACGGCAGCCACGGAAGCCATCGTCACGCAGGACTACTACTCCGACGGAAGTGGCAAAGCTCCCCGCTACTACCAAGTGAACGCGATCAACCGCGTCATCGAGGCGGTGGCAAAGGGCCAGAACCGCATCCTGCTCGTGATGGCGACCGGCACCGGCAAGACGTACACCGCGTTCCAGATCATCTGGCGGTTGTGGAAGGCGGGGGCAAAGAAGCGAATCCTGTTTCTCGCCGATCGCAACATCCTGGTCGATCAAACCAAGACGAACGACTTCAAGCCGTTCGGCGGCGCGATGACCAAGATCACCAACCGCAAGGTGGACAAGTCGTTCGAGATCTACCTGGCGCTCTACCAGGCCATCTCAGGCTCCGAGGAGCAGGAAGACCTCTTCCGCCAGTTTTCGCCGGACTTCTTCGACCTCATCGTGGTGGACGAGTGCCACCGGGGGAGCGCTAGCGATAACTCCGCATGGAGATCAGTGCTCGACTACTTCTCTGGAGCGACCCAGCTCGGTCTCACCGCGACCCCGAAGGAAACCACGGACGTATCGACCACTCTCTATTTCAAGGAACCGGTCTACACCTACTCGTTGAAGCAAGGCATCGACGATGGGTTCCTCGCCCCCTACAAGGTGGTGCGCATCGATCTCGACAAGGACCTCGCCGGCTGGCGACCGGAGCGGGGCAAGCGGGACAAGCTCGGGCAAGAAGTTGAGGACCGGGTCTACAACCAGCGCGACTTCGACCGCAACCTGGTGCTCGAGAAGCGCACTGAGTTGGTGGCGCGAAAAGTCACGCAGTTTCTCACCGAGACGAACCGTTACGACAAGACCATCGTCTTCTGCGAGAACATCGACCACGCCGAGCGAATGCGGCAGGCCCTGGTCAACGCCAATCCCGACCTCTCCGCACAGAACCGCAAGTACATCATGCGGATCACGGGCGACAACGAAGAGGGCAAAGCCGAACTCGACAACTTCATCCACCCGGAGGAGCGCTACCCGGTTATCGTGACCACGTCGAAGTTGATGACCACGGGAGTGGACTGCAAGACCTGCAAGGTGATCGCGCTCGACCAGACGATTCGCTCGATGACGGAGTTCAAGCAGATCATCGGCCGCGGTACTCGCATCGAAGAAGACTTCGGCAAGCTCTACTTCACCATTCTCGATTTCCGCAGGGCAACCGAGTTGTTCGCCGACCCGGAGTTCGACGGCACCCCCGTGCAGGTGTACGTGCCGCGGGAGGACGACTCGATCGCGCCCCCGCCCAACGACGTGACCGAGCACGAGGCCGAAGACTCCCAAAACGACGTGAGTGAAACTCCCGAGACGTCGCCGAACTCGGTTGGTGGTACAGACCCGGCCGGGGGGAACGACGACCATGCTGGAGAAGGCGTGGGCGACGCCCCGCAGCGGGTCAGATACGTGATCGGGGACGTGCCCGTCTACGTGGTGGCCGAGCGAGTACAGTATTATGGCAAGGATGGCCGGCTCATCACCGAGTCCCTGCGCGACTACTCCCGGAGCACCATCCTCGAGAAGTACCAGAGCCTCGATGCGTTCCTGAAGACCTGGAAAGCCAGCGACCGCAAACAGGCCATCCTCAAGGAGCTGGAAGAGCAGGGCGTGTTCTTCGAGGAGCTGGCCAAGGAAGTGGGCAAAGACCTCTCGGCGTTTGACCTCGTTTGCCACGTGGCCTACGGCCAGCCCCCGCTCACCCGTAAGGAGCGAGCAAACAACGTGCGCAAACGCAACTACTTCACCAAATACGGGGACGCGGCCCGAGCCGTGCTCGAAGCGTTGCTCGACAAGTTCGCCAACGAGCAGGTGGACGACATCGAAAACATCGGCGTTCTCAGGGTACAACCGCTCACGGACCTTGGGACCCCCATCGAGATCATTCAGCGTTTCGGCAGCAGAGACGACTACATGAAGGCCGTCCGCGAGCTAGAAGACGAACTCTTCACTGCATCTTGAACAGGGCAACAGCAGCACCATGGCCATCGGAACGACCATCAAGACCATCCAGGACATCATGCGCAAAGACGCGGGTGTGGATGGGGACGCGCAACGCATCAGTCAGCTCGTGTGGATGATTTTCCTCAAGGTGTTCGACGACACAGAGGCCCAGAAGGAGCTGCTCGAAGACAACTACCGCTCCCCGATCCCAGCTCGGTTGCGGTGGCGCGCTTGGGCCAAGAACTCTGAGGGCATCACAGGAGACGAGTTGCTGGACTTCGTGAACAACGATCTGTTCAAGACGTTGAAAGAGCTGCCCACCACGGGCAAGAACGGTGCGCTGGCCGGCGTGGTGCGCGGAGTTTTTGAGGACGCTTTCAACTACATGAAGTCGGGCACGTTGATGCGGCAGGTCGTCAACAAGCTGAACGAAATTGACTTCAATAAGAAGGCTGACCGTCACGAGTTCGGCGACATCTACGAGAAGCTTTTGTCCGACCTCCAGAATGCGGGGAACGCGGGTGAATTCTACACGCCGCGAGCGGTGACGCAGTTCATTGTTGACCAGGTTGATCCCCAGCTCGGCGAGGTGGTGCTCGACCCGGCCTGCGGCACGGGTGGTTTCCTGACCTGCACGATCGAGCACGTTCGCAGGAAGTACGTGAAGGATGCGGACGACGAGGAGAAGCTCCAGGCGAGCATCCGGGGAGTCGAGAAGAAGCCGCTTCCTCACCTGCTCTGCGTGACCAACATGATGTTCCACGGCATCGAGGTGCCCTCGAGCATCCGCCACGACAACACGCTGGCCCGCCCGCTGCGCGACTACGGGCCGAAGGATAGGGTGGACGTGATCGTGACGAACCCGCCCTTCGGCGGGATGGAAGAGGACGGGATCGAGAACAACTTCCCGGCCACGTTCCGCACCCGCGAGACCGCAGACCTGTTCTTGGTTTTGATTATGAATTTGCTGAAGCCCGGTGGCAGAGCGGCGCTGGTTTTGCCAGACGGGACCCTGTTCGGCGAGGGCATCAAGACGCGCATCAAGGAAAAGCTGCTCGAGGAGTGCAATCTGCACACCGTCGTTCGGTTACCCAAGGGCGTGTTCAGCCCTTACACAGGTATCAAGACAAACCTGCTCTTTTTCACCAAGGGCGAACCCACGAAGCACGTGTGGTTCTACGAACATCCGTACCCGCTTGGAGCGAAGAGCTACTCGAAGACAAAGCCTCTGCGCATCGAGGAGTTCGCGGCAGAGAAGAAGTGGTGGGGCAAGCGGAAGGAGAGTGACCAGGCGTGGAAGGTTCCCCTCGATGACATCAAGGCGCGTGGGTACAATCTGGACATCAAGAATCCGCGGGCAGTTGAGGACGGACCTGGCGACCCGGATGAGTTGCTGAGGGAGTACCGCGAGGCTGCCGCTGACGCGGCTAAGGTGCGAGACCAGCTTCGGGAAGAGCTTCGTGCCGCGCTGGAAGGAGCGCGAACATGACCATGCAGATGCAGCTGGTCGCGAAGCGAGAGTCCGAGCGTGCCGTGGCGCAGGTTGTGCAAAGCGGGGTTGACCGGTTCATCGAGAACTTCGAAGTGCTCGTCAACGTCGCGGGGAGCACGAAGCAGCTCAAGGAGCTGATCCTGCGATGTGCAGTGCAGGGCAAGCTGCTGCCTCCCGGGGACGAAACCGCGGAGTCGCTGGTCAGCGAACTGCAACGTGCACGTGCCGGACTCGCAGGCAAGGGAGTACGCATCGGTGGCCCATCGGAACCCGTGGCCGACCACGAGATCCCTTATGCTTTGCCTTCCGGTTGGCGGTGGGTACGGCTTCGTGACATGGGCGGATTCCTTGGCGGCGGCACGCCATCGAAATCAAATGCAGCGTACTGGAAAGGTCCTCTGCCCTGGGTCTCGCCAAAGGACATGAAGCGACCCTACATCGAGGATGCTGAGGATCACATTTCGATGGCCGCTGTCGAGGGGTCCGCGGCCAAGCTGATCCCTGTGCACAGCCTATTGTACGTCGTGCGCGGGATGATCCTTGCGCACTCATTCCCGGTTGCTGTGGCGACTCGCGAGGTGGCGATTAACCAGGACATGAAGGCCCTCGTCTTGGCAATACCAGGGATGCACGATTTCGTCCTGCGTACCCTACAGGCCGCAAAGTCGCGAGTGCTCGCCAAAGTCGAGCGTTCTTCCCACGGCACGTGCCGCTTGGATTCCGAAATCGTTGAGTTGATGCCGGTCGCCTTGCCTCCCCTCTCCGAGCAAAAGAGGATCGTCGCCAAGGTCGAGCGGCTCATGGCTCTCTGCGATGACCTCGAAGCTCGGCAGAACAAGAAGCGCGAAGTCGGCACACGTCTGACCAAGTCGGCTTTCGAGGCACTCACGACGGCCGAGGGACCGGAAGAGTTCGACGCCGCGTGGAGCCGTGCGGTGGAGAACTTCGATGTGCTCCTTGGCCGAACAGAAAGCATTGCTGCGGTTAGGAGCACGATCTTGGAGCTTGCGGTTCGCGGCAAGTTAGTCGCAGCTGATTCGAAGAGTGCTTGTGCGCCATCAGCTTCCAGGGGCAGCTCGGAAACGACTGCGCCACCTGGACCCTTTGAGCTTCCGGCAGGCTGGACTTGGGCGCGGGTCGGCGACGTGTTCGAAGTCGTGGGTGGAATCCAGAAGACGCCTCTTCGTGCGCCGGTCGCAAACCACTACCCCTATCTGCGCGTCGAGAACGTTCAGCGGGGCAGGCTTGACCTCAGCCGCATGGAGCGGTTTGAACTACAGCCGGGCGAGTTGGAGAAGAAGCGACTGCTCGCCGGTGACATTCTCGTGGTTGAGGGAAACGGTAGCGAGAACGAGATCGGGAGGTGTGCGCTGTGGGACGGCTCGATCGAGAACTGCGTTCATCAGAACCACATCATTAGGTGTCGTCCGCTGGGCGGCACGTGGTCTCCCTTCGTGCTGCTTTTCCTCAACTCACCGAGTGGCATCAGCGAGATGAAGCGCCTGGCGATCACCACGAGCGGCTTGTACTCGTTAAGTGTCGGAAAAATTCGAGGTATCGACGTCCCACTGCCACCGCCGGAACAACAACGCCGCATAGTCGAGAAGGTCGAGCGGCTCCTCCACGCCTGTGATGCCCTCGAAGCCAAGTTGCGTCGGGCCGAGGAGCGGGCGAACAAGCTGGTCGAGGCCGTCGTGACGGAGGTGGTCGCGTGATCGCGCAGCTCGTCACGGCTACGGCCAGAGCCCGTCCAGCCACTCCTGCGCTGTAGCCTCATCGACCTTCAATAGCTTCGCGATTTGAGAGATTTCTTCCGGTGAGAAGTCGCCGACCTGGACGGGCTCACCCTTGGGGGTGGCCGTCCCTCGCACGTAGTCGCGCCATTCCGACACTATGATGCGGGTTCCGGTCGGACGCGGCGAATGCCGCGCCACCTTGGACAGCCGATAGGTTGTGCGGTCAACAATCCGTACGATGCCCACCTGTGCCTCTCGTAGAGCGCGTTCCTTTTCGATGAAGGCATGATGGACTCGATCTTCAGCTCTCAAGATTTCGTCCTGAGCGTTCAGCACCTCTGGGTGCTCTGAAAGCTCGCCGCTTGTAAGGCCCTTCGCTCGGAGCCGGTCCACGAGGCTTCCGGCCTGGATTCGTGCAGCTTCAGACTCCTCAACCGCCCGCTTCCATCTTTCCCAAGCTTCCTTTGCAGCCTTTTGAGCCGGGTCCATCGCTCCCCCCTCGCGTAGGTAATCGCGCAGATCCTATCGCCCATTTCTGATAGCCGGATGCACAATCTGACCTGCCGTAGTCTCGTGGGGGCCTGCCACTTCCGAAGGGCGCCCGGTTGCTCGCCGTAGCCAATACTTTTTGCAACGAAGACGCAAAGAGCAGTTGAGGAACGCCCGATGTTGGACGTTACCTCTGTATGCCGCCGAGGACCCGCCCAACGCCCAACACACCCACCAGGCCCGTTGGCGAACTCTCCGCCGTCCTTGGCGCCGCCTACGAGTGCTTCCTGCGGGGCCGGCTCGAACGTCGCCAGGGTAGGCGAGGGAAGGTTCACGCCCGAGCGGCCAAGAGCTTCATCGAGTCGGTAGTTGACATGATCGAGGAGGCCGGTGCCGGTGGCCACGACCCCGGGAGGGTTTGGCAGATGGCCATCGCCGACCTTGCCCGTGACCGGGCCGAGATCGAGGCGGACCTGGTCGGGCGCTTTTGCGGCCCCTTTGAATTCGAGCACGAGTGGCCGGCGTTTCTGGATTGGGTGGGGCAAGTTCGCCTGCGGTAGCTGGGGCGGGGCCTAACCCGGTATGCCCCACGCTGGCGTCGTCTGGCTACCAAGGGCGAACCGATTCAGGTATTTTTGCGTGCCGGGGGCAGAACGGCCGCGGCATGTCACGCAAGAACCTGGGCTCAGATGAGAGCGACACGTCAGAAGTTCCGGGGTACCGAAACTACCTCGTGTACACCGACGAAACCGGCATGCACGGTTCAACCTACTACGGCTTCGGCACGTTCTGGGTTCCATGGGAGCGGCGTGGTGACCTACAGCGGCTCGTGAACGATCTGAAGGATGAACACCGTCTGGTCGATGAGCTGAAATGGCAGAAGCAGTCCAAGCGCTCGGAGGCCCTGGCAAGAGCGCTGATCGACGAGTTCTTCAAGCGACCATGGATGATGTTCCACTCCATCATCGTGAACCGCAACCTGGTGAACCACGACCTGCATGACAGTCGCGATCAGGCTCAGCAGAAGCACTTCTCCATGCTGCTCAAGAACAAGATTGCATACTTCGCCCGAGGTGGCGGCAAGGTCTACCGTGTAAGGGTGGACCCGCTTCCGTGGCGGTACGAGAAGGCAGACGAAGTCGTGCACAAGGTGGTCAACAACCAGTTGAAACAGGAACTGGGCGAGCCTCTGATTCACGACGTGATCGCGTGCGAGTCGAAGGAAACCATTGGCATCCAAATAGCGGACCTCTTGCTGGGGGCTGTTCTTGCAGCCTGGCAGCAGGATACGGTGGCCCTTCACAAGCTCCGCCTTACACAGCACATCGCGAATAACCTTGGTTGGCCCGACCTGCGACACGACACTCGACACACAGAATGGAAGTTCAACATCTGGCACTTCCACGACCCGGTGGCCGGCGGCCCACGCGAAGCTCGAACTCTCCCCGTGAAGCTCAAGTTCCCGATGCCTGCTTACCGGCCGACTCGCCGTTCCAGGCTCTCCCGCACCTAGTTGTCAATGAACGTCGCGGCACCGAGCCGGTAGCATCCCCAGTTGAGCCGGGGCAACCGGGAACGGCCTGCCAGGCTCAAGGGATGCGTCGCACATCCGTCGGGACTGGGGCTATCTCTGCGGGCGTCGCTTGATGGCGCACCGGCAGGGTGCTTTCTGGGCGCTTCCGAGCCGCGTCCAGCTCTACGTCTGTCATCGAGTTGAGCTGGAGCAAAGCCCACCCAATGAACCCGAGCAACGGCAGCACCCCCAACACGTAGAACGCCCAGGGAGCCCATCGTGCACCATTTCGGGCTTGGCGCTCGATCTCGGTGCTCAACTGCACGTCCGGCATTTTCTTTTCGAGATCGATCAGCGTGCTAACGGCACCCGTCAGGAGTTTCCGATAGTAGAAGAGGTCAAGAACAGCGACACCCACCCACCCGCTCGCGAGAAGGGCCGACAGCATGACCATCCCCCGGTACCTCGCACGAAGCGTATCGGCATCACCGACTACGAATCCGGCAAGGGCCGTAAGTGCTGCAAGCCCACCCACAGCTTGCAGTCTCCACCTCATGATCAGGTCGTTGAAGTGGATCGCTACGTCCTCGCTTTTTGACCACACCTCGAACTGACGGTCGGCATCGGGAGACTTCTCCCTGGTGTGCGAATCCCGGGTCCTCTGCGACGGCTTGGCCACCGAGCGAGTTTACCAGCATTTCCCGCTAGGTAGCGTGCCGATCAGTGCTCCGAACCCGGTGCCCGAAGGGCACGTTGATCAGCTCGGCCGCCTTCCTCCGAGCGCGTTCACCACGCCGGTCGTACTTGGCAGTGATGGCTGGGCTTGAATGACCGGCTAGGGCCTGAACAGCCACGATGTCGGCCCCCGCGTCGAGCATGTCCGAGATCATGCTTCTGCGGAGGTCGTGCGGCGAGAACGAGGACACGTTGGCCTTCTTCGCCAGCCTCACCACCAGCTCGGCCACGGCCTGATCGGTCATTCTTCGGTGAAGGACCCGCCCGCCTTTGTTCACCGGCAAGAACAAAGCCCCCGCCTGATCACCACGGTGAGCGAGCCAGGCGTAGAGCGCGTCACGGCTGCCCTTGTTCACGAACACGTGCCTCTCCTTGTTGCCTTTGCCCTTCACCGTCAACCGGCCGGTAGTGGCATCGAAGTGCTCGATGTCCAACGCCACCGTCTCGCCGCGGCGAAGGCCACACCCATACAGGATGCCGACGAGAGCGGCGTTTCTGGCGTCGCCTGGGGTCTCGGTATTGCAGGCTTCGAATAGTGCTCGAAGCTCTGCCTGGCTGAGAGCACGGCCTTTCTCTACGCGAGAGCCCCTAACGGGACTGATCGAGCAGACTCGCTCCCGGTGATCCGCGGAGATGAGCCCCAGCTGGAAGGCGGCTTTCATGGTTCCCCTCAGAGCTGCGAGCATCCTGTTGCTCGTCGCGGGCGCGTACTGCTCGGCCAGCCTCGAGCGGATAGCGACCATGTGAGCGTGGCCCAGTTTATGGAACGGGAACGTCATCCCATCGGCGGTGGAGTCCATCAGCTGGGCGATCGTGCGAAGGGCATTCCGCATGGTTCGTCGTGACCCTGGAGCGAGCCCGGCCAGGTACACGGCCACAGGGCTCGTGTTGATGGCCAACGGGGTAGGTACCATGGCTAGGCCGGTAGACGAGGTGGACGTCGCGAGCGGATAGCTTGCTGAAAGCGTGTTTCTCACGGTCTATTTAACGCGCCACGTCGCGCGAACCTATACCTCGTCGTTGACCTCGCAAACCGGTTGGCTCTCCCACACTCCTGGGTCTCGGTCGTGGATAACAATTTCGACGGAACAGGTTGCCTGCACCAGAACGTGTCTACCACTACGAATCCGGCGAATTAGGCCGGTCTTCTCCAATATATCGAGGTGCTGACACACTGTGGGCGAAGAGAGCCCGGTTGCCTCCCCGAGTTCGTTCAATGTGCATGTGGGTCGAGTACCCAGTAGGGCAAGGATCTCTTCGCGCGCACTACTGGCGAGGGCGGCGGCCAGCTCAGAAAAAGTCACGGGTACCTCCCGATTCGCCTTCCGACAAAATGATCACCGGAGCCTTCACTTTGTCCATCGATTCGTCGCTTTCCGAGAACTCTAGAACGGGTTCTGGATGTCATCGTGGGTACCGGATTCACGCTGGACGAGGCAGACCCGGTGATCTTTCGCTTGGGAGCGGCCATTGGAGAAAGAGACACTATGAACAATCTCGGCCACGACCGTGTACACAGCGACGAGCGACGCGACTACCGCATCGTCCCAGCGTTCTCGCAGCTATTTCATGCTGACCTCTACGACGCTCCCGCGACGTACCGAGCATGGTTGGCAATGGGGCTCGAGGGAGCCGTCGCACACCATCTTCAGGAATTCGCCTCGGAGGTTCCCAATGAGGCGGTCGTGGCGCTCGTCCTCGATCCATCCGACGTGGTTGGCGCGGAGGTTTGGCGCAGCTTCGCCTCCAGAAGTGGCCCACTGTTGGCGAGCTGGGACCATCCCGAGGTCGGTCCCCACGGGCCGATCATGATCATTCCTTGCACCGCGTACTGTGCACGTCGTGTGCTGGAGGCAATTGAATCTGTGGTCGAGTACCCTCTGGTGAATCCGCACGGAGGAGATTGGTACCTCGTGGTTGCTGCTGGTGGGCTGAGCCTGTTCGATGCTCCCGTGTCGGCGGTAGGGGGGACACACCGTGAATTCAGCCTGCCATTGAACGGGGAGGGCGATTTGCCAAACGAGCGATGTTCATGACTGGGCCCATCTTCATCGACGCAATTGTCGGGCCCCGTGTTGTTGAGCCCAAGGTCGCGGATGACGCGGCTGGACGCCCCGTCTTTCTCGAGGATTTCGTAGAACGGGTGCTCAACAAGGCGAGGGCCTTCCAATTGGAGAACCCCGAAGTGGTTGAGCCGATGGTGACTGTCATCGATCCCAGGGACCCCATCGGCCAAGCGGTCCTCGAGCGGCTCGAGGTCAACCACGAGTACATCGACCTCGGGACTTCCGTTGCCCTGTACTACGTGGTGTGCTGTTCTCGGGCAGGCGCCTCAGAAATGTTTGGCACTCTCCCCGCGGAGAACGGAATCATGAGTGCCGAGCGGGACGGTGCAGCCCTCGCCGTTGTTGCGCTCGGCGGAGTTTGGGCCCCTGGCTCGTGGCGGAGTCGAGTGCCAGTTTAGATTCGTGCATGCTGGCGCGTTATCTGGGCATGGGCAGTTCACGAACCCGCAAAATCACTTCGGCACCGGTAGACACCCCTGAAGCGCGATGGGAGTCCCTCGACAAGTTTCTCCAGAACACGCCGAGCCTCAAGCCAATCAGGGCACGGCTCGCGGTATTGCTCGATCAGGTTCGTGACCTCGGTGACGACGGGCTCGCGGATGCAATCGACGAGACTGGGAACGAGCTGAGGGCAGAGATGCTCGACAAAGTCGTCGTGTGGGCTTTCGAGCTGGGACGCCTGGCAGGGCGTCGAGAAAGTCATCGAAGTTGAGAGGTCGCAATTCAACTCCGGCGAGACGGTCGTTCCCGCCCAAGCCTGAGAAGGTTCTCGAGTGCTCGCACAAGGACCTCGATCTGATCGTCGTCGAGTCCATCGACCACGCGGAGAAGGCGACGCCGAGCGGGGGTCAAGCTGGGCTTGGCAACCTGTACGGGGGAGTCGTCGTCGAGGAGAGACGCCAGCTTCACGCCGAGTGCAGCGGCAACCTTTTGTAGGGTTTCGCGGGCAGGATTCAGCTTTCCGTTTTCGATTCGGTTGACCGACTCTGGCTCGACCCCGATGGCCTCGGCCAGCTCGCTCTGCGTCAAGCCTGCGGCTTTTCGCGAGGTCCGGATTCTGGACCCAATCCCGCGTGATTCCTTGCTGGCCGCCATGGGCGGGAGTGTCAGCGGGTAGGTCGGTGTGTGGAATGACGTTGAGAATCACATCAAGTCTGTTGATCTAACCTGACCGTGAGGTCGAGAATTGGCGTTGCACTGCTCGCTCCCAGCAGAAGGGCGTGCGACCAGGTTTTGGAGGAACTCTTGCGTTCGACCGTGGCATCCCTATCTCTGTTGCTGCTCGCCGGCTGTTCGGATTCCGTGCTGCGTCAGACCGTAGACGCGGGGGAACCCGGGGTGGGGCAGGAAGCGCCCGACGGCACGAGTGGGCAGAGCCAGGACGACGCTGGAGGCGAGCAGAGCAACACGGGCGACTCCGGCTCCTTTGATGCCGGGGGCACAACACCCAGCGGAGACTCCGGGCTCGTCACAGAGCGGGATGGGAGTGCTGATAGCGACAGCGGCCTCGGACAGACGAGTCCAGATGGCGGAAACCCGGGGAAGGAGGTTCAGGCCGACGCCGGGGGGGGCGTCCCAGTTTGTACTGCCAGCGCCTCGACGTGCGACGGTGACCAGGTCCTGACGTGCTCTCAGGGGCAGTGGCAACCGGGGGCTACGTGCCAGTACGGGTGCAACGCCGGGGCCTGCAACACCTGCGAGCCCGGAACGACCCGCTGCGACGGCCTCGACGTCCAAACCTGCAACGGCCCGGGCTGGGAACTTTCGCAAGCCTGCGACTACCTCTGCCAGACCGGTGCCTGCGTAGAGAAAGCGTGCGAGCCCAACCAGGTCGTCTGTAGCCCCGGCCAGGCAGGTCAGCAGTGCAACGAGCTGGGGACAGCTTGGGGGGCGGCCACGAGCTGCCAGGGGGCATGCAAGGTTGGCCAGGCGGACTGCAACAACGCCCCCGGTGACGGCTGCGAGACGGGCACGAACACCACGAACAACTGCGGTGGATGCGGGATCACGTGTAGCGCCCCCGGGGCTGCCTCCTACTGCTCGAACGGTACCTGCGCTTACTCCTGCATCACGGGCAAGGCCGACTGCGACGGGAAGGCTGCCAACGGTTGTGAGGTCACGCCGGCTACGGACGTGAGCAACTGCGGTGGATGCGGAGTAGTGTGCAGCTCCAGCGGCGGCACCCCGTCCTGCGGCACCGGGTCCTGCTCGATCCAGTGCGACAGTACCCACGGTAACTGTGATGGGTTCACCTCGAACGGGTGTGAGACCCCCCTGACCACCATGAACGACTGTGGTGGATGCGGCATCGTCTGCGACGCAGCCAAGGAGATTTGCCAGGCCGGAGCCTGCACGAGCGTCAGTTGTGCCTCGGGGAAGGGCAACTGTGACGGTAACTCGGCGAACGGCTGCGAGACCTCGGTCACCACGGTGATCAACTGCGGGGCCTGTGGCGTCCAGTGCGCGAACTACCCGAACATGGCCACGAGCTGCAACGGCTCGTGCCAGTACGCGTGCACGGCGGGCTTCGCCAACGTGAACGGCAGCCTCAACGACGGCTGCGAGGTCAACCTCAAGACCGACCCGAACAACTGTGGGACCGTGGGCAACATCTGTAGCTCGAACGGCGGAACCCCCTCTTGCTCTAACGGAGCGTGCGCGATCCAGTGCTCCAGTGGCCGGGCCAGCTGTGACGGGCAGGTCTCGAACGGGTGCGAGGTCAACACCACTAGCGACACAGGAAACTGTGGAGCTTGCGGCACCGTGTGCTCGGTGGACGCCCACGAGACGGCCACATGCTCGGCTTCGAGCTGTGTCACGACTTGCCAGGCGGGCTGGGACGACTGCAACGGAAACTCGGCCGATGGGTGTGAACTCAGCGTCTCCGCTGACGTAAGCAACTGCGGCGGATGCGGGAACATCTGCGTAGGCGATACAACCAGCAATGACAATGTCCGCCAGAACCAGTGCAACAGCGGCCAGTGCGAGTACGACGTCACTGAGATCTGGGCGGGAACCAAAGCCACCGCCAATGCCTCGGCGGAGTCGGTTCGCACCGTGGCTTCGGACGGTACCTATGTGTACCTCTCGACCCTCGTAACGAAGGCATCGAGCGCCACGGTGAAGTTCGTGAAGGTGGCCAAGAGCGGCGGAACGCCCAGTACGCTTTACACAGGAACTTTGGCGCCGGTGCATCTCATCCTGCGGAACGGCCACCTGTACTGGGGGACCTGGGACAATTCGAGCGGAAGCCTGATCTACAAGCTGTTCAAGACCACCACGTCCGATGGCTCGACCACCATGATCTTCTCGGAGACGCGCGGCAACTACAGCCCTGTCGCCACGTTCGCGATGGACGACAGCTACATCTACTGGGCGTCGAACGAGTCTACCGTCTCCCCCACGTACCAGAACGGCACCGACATCACCTCGACAACCATTTACCGGTTGTCGATCAACGGTGGCGCGGCGACCGCTTGGACAACCATCAATGAGGCCGCGATTGGCTGGGCCGACCAGACGTTCCCCAACTCGAGTTCCCTGTTCCTCGGAACCTGGGGAAGCAGGGCCGCCAACCAGTACGGTGCAGACCAGTTCCCGAACCAGGGGATTTGGCAGATCCCGACCGCCAACGCCGCGAACAAAGGGCGCGTTGTCGGAAGCCAGAAGTCCATGACTAAGATCGCCGCAACCATCGTTGACCAGCGCTCGATCGTGTGGATGGGAGCCTACAACGGAAACGGCGGAGTGTGGAGCTATCAGCCGGACGGCAGCTACAAGAGCCTCTACGGCAGTTTCATGGATCGAGTTTTCACTGACGGCTCGATGGTGATCATAGGCAACAGCGGCGGGATTCTCACAACCCCCGTCACTGGGGGAACGCCGACCCGAGTCACACCGATCACGACCATGCAGGGCGTGATGACCACGGACGCGGACAGCGTGGTTTGGGCGGAAAGCCTCACGAACCTGGGTACCGATGCGTACTCTGTGGTGCGGGTTGCACCGAGACCATGAGGGCCTCGCAGCGATTCATGCTCCGAGGGCGAGTGTGCGTGCCTTGATCGCCCAGAAATCTGCATTGGACGGGTTTGAAGGGGACGCGCGGAAAAGCGAAAAGTCGAACCAGAAAATTGCCGACCCCGAATAATTTCCAACCACCCCGGTACTTGGCGGCATTGGATCTCGCGGACCTTCGGTTTGGTCGGCCTATGGAAGGCACACCTCGAAAGACCACACTGTGCCACCGCAAGAGGTCCGTGCGCCGCGTGAAGTGCGGGTCTGCCGTCCTTCCGGGGAGTGCTGCACAGGTAATGAATCGTTTGTGCACCTGTATTTCGACGCGATCCGAAACACCTGCCGTCGCAGAGGCCGTGCTGGACTTCATTGTCGAGTGGTGAGCCAACAATCGGGCTTCTCCTCATCGGCGTCGCTGGCCATAGCCGGGCAGGCCCCCGTGCATGGTTCCGGCAGGGAAACCTCGCGCTTCTCTGGGCCCGGCTTTGTTCCACGGCAAGTCCGGTAGAAACGCCTCCAGATAGCCTTGCTCGAGCGCGTGGGCGTGCTCGTAGGTGGCCACCGAGCGCCAGCACGCATGCGTCATCATGGGGTGGTCCCACTGTTGCTGCTGCCGCAATCGCGAGCGAAGGTGCTTGGCCTTTCCCACATACATGGTGTGGATCAGGCAGTCGCGGAATTGACCGAGGAAGTACACTCCGGGGCCATTCGGCGCCTCGTTCAGTCTTCTGGTCCACTTCACGAAACCTGGCTTGGGAACGTGCATCCTTGTGGTGGACGGGACCAGTCCGGGCGGATTCGCCCCGATCCGCGGCCGACCGCGAAATTCGGCGAACATGGTATTCGGCCAAACAGCGATCTCGAGAATGGGTGAGCGGAGCCGTCGTCCACCAATGCAGCCGAGCCCCAATGGCGCGGTGAAGGAGATCAGATGGGCAAGGGCGGTGGTGGCGGTAAGGGCAGCTCTGGTGGCGGCGGGGGCAAGGGCGGCGGCGGTGGTGGCAAGGGAGGTGGGCTGGTGAATGGCCCGAGTACCACTGGTAACCCGTCAGGCGGGGGTAGGGGAAACAACGCGCCCGGAGGCGGGAAGTAGTCTAGGAGCCGGAGGAGAGAAGGTCCTCCGGCTCCACCTCATTCGAGGCACGGGCAGTCGTAGCGGGGTCTACCCTTTCGAGAACAGCTTTACGTCGTGCCCCAGGGCACGCAGAGCTTTGTTGGTGCGGTTGTTCCGCGGCGGGTACTCGTCAGGGCGTGCCCAGCCGACCGCCTCACCAAGAGTGCTCTGGCCGAAGTGCGGGAGCTTATATGCATCGTCCCAGACACCGAGCCAAAGCCTCTGCTCCATGTCGCTGGGGCTTGAACCCCAGAGAACGAATTCCAGCACGTCTCGAACCGTTTTCCCGGTTGGGGTTCGGCGCTCCCAGAGCCATTCGCAAAGGCGGTTCACTCGCTGCTCGATGCTCTCGTGGTGGTTCGCGGGGAGGCCGAACTCGGAATTCTTTACCTGTCGAGCGTGCATCCGGAACGCGTTGACGTAGCGAACGGCCTCCGTGAACTCGGGCAGGCCCATCGCCTTGATGGCTTCCCTACTCAGCGACTTCTGCATGTCTGGCGCCGTTTCCCGGATAAAGACCTCTTCGCCGTGAACGTCCGATGGGAGCGACGCCCACCACGTTGCTGCCTCCTTCAGAGCAGCGGCCGGGTTCGACCGGTGTTTGGCGAAGAACGCTTCCACTTTCTCCACGCCTGACAGGTCCTCGTCTTCCTCTTCGTCGAAGCCACCTCGAACGTAGTCGTAGTAGTAGGCGTGAAGGAACTGGTCGAAGTGGATGGCAGGGTGCGCGTCGGACGCGACCCATCGCGGCCGTTTTCGAAGGGACGCGAACTCCTGGGCGAGGCCCCTCATGAGTTGGAGCGTCGCCATCCATTCCGTCGTAAAGCGTGCGAGGGCCTTGTTCTCTTTGTGGCCCTTGGCCGGTACCTGCGTTAGCCCCGGATTGTTTGGCAGGTTTTCGAAGAGCTGGTTGAACTTCGACTTCAGCTTTGCCTGTTGCTCAGCGATCAGGCGGCGATCCACGGCAAGCCGCTCGAGCTTGTCCACCAGCTCCTTCGTTACTGGGATCGAGTGCTTCGCGATGTGCTCAAACATTGAGTCCAGGTCGTCCCCGGCAGTCGTCGAGGCCAGCTCGGCCTCGTCGATGAACACCCCGGCTTCGATGTTGTTGAACCAGGCTTTGTGGGTGAGGTTTGCAGAGCCGATGTAAGCACCGAAGCCGCGCCACCAGATCACCTTGGGATGGAAGTTGCCTTTCACCAGACGGACTTCGGCACGCGACGGTCCCCAGGAGAGCAACTCCTTAATGAGCGGAAGTCCGACGGCACCGTCTTCGTCCAGAAGCCCGTAAAACGTCAGCTTGAGATCCTTCTCCTTGCACGCCTTGAGGAGCGGGTGATCCGTGCCCTCTGCGTAGGCGACTGCGGCATGGACCTCGGAGCAGAACGGGCCTGCGCGGAGGGCGAGGTTCAGGAGCAACTCGTTGTTCAGCTTTCCGAGGACAAGTTTCAAGTTTCCCTCATGTGATCCGTAGACCCAGGTGGTCGGAAGACTGGCCTATGAGAACGTCGTCGGAATCGCGCGCCTCTGGGCTCGTCGTGGCCGCCTTCTCATCTGCGACATGCTCCCCGATGTTATCTGAACACTCCAGGGCGGCGCAGGACAAAAGGGAGCGAACCGAGCCCTGGCGATACCGGGGCCCGCACCTCAACTACGAGAAGCGCCCGCCTCGTATGGCATCTTGGGGCGAGTCTGATCACCCCACGTGCATCGGGTGCGCCACTGTAGTTGTTACTTGGGAAGCCACCGCCGAATCTGATTTGTCAGCTCGCCACGGGGAGCCAATGCTCACCTATGTTTCATCCACGAGTACGCCGGACCCTTGCAGGCTTCAAGGGGGTGACAGCCGGCGAGCATGCGGTGGGAGGGGGGCCACAGTCATCGGGTTGATGATGCCGGCGCCCGTGATGCTCCATTGGCGGTCGGCGAGGTCGGCTCCCGGGCGGGTCGGAGCGATCACGGTGACCGTGACGATCTCGATGGCGGCGGACTCGACTAATAAGGGTTTCGCGAGGACGTAGATCACCGCCTCCGAAGGCCCCTCTGGGAACTTCCACATGACACGCTCCTTTGGGTGAAATGGCATGCTCAAACCGCCCTACCTTCGGTCGAGAGGTCGAGGGGCTGAGCCTTTCAATCATGGAAACGCGCGAGGCGTCTCGGGCCTATACTTGTCCGATCAGATCGGTGGGCACCGGTGGGATTGGCGCCTAGCGGGGCGTGTTCTGGTACCAGACGACCTCGTTGGTCGGGTTCTCGCGCTTGGTTTTCACCGTCGCCCGAATCGAAGCCCTAAAATGCTGGAACGGTAACCAGGTCGCTCCTTCGGCTTCACACACGATCACCTGGCCCAGTCGGGACCGGCACCACTTGGCCAAGGCGGCGTAATCGAGCTGGTTGGAGCCCTTGATGTAGTAGTGCCCGTACTGCTGGTAGGGCGGATCAATGAACCATGTAGCCTCGACATCGGGGAGCTTTCGATAGTCCCCGTCCACAACCCGCCAATGTCGAATCCTCGGTACCTGGGCTGCGATTCGGGCACGAATGCGAGGCCCCCACCTGCCCCAGGAACCCGGCTTGTTGCGAGGCGATACCCGCGCGTCTCCATACCAGAAGCCGATCAGGTCGCGCTCCGCCTCGGAGAGCCTATCGGACTTCTGCTGAGGCAGGTCGAGGATGCGCTGTGGGTTGGCACTGATCAGGTACCGCCAGAGCCGCGTTACCGTCGGGTTGACGTCGCACAGGATCACGTTGTGGTCGGGATAGAGTAGGGAGTACCCGGCCGCTCCGGCGAACGGCTCGATGATGGTCCGGTACCTGGCTAGAGGGTACTTGGGCGCGTGGCCCCACTTGGAGCCGAAGTAGCTGAAGAACGGCCTGAGCCTTCGGCCGGTCATGGCTTGGCCCCCCTCGCGACCACGTCCAAATACCGATCGAACGCTTTGAGGACGGCACGTACCTTCGGGTTGGTGCGTACGAACTTGTCCTTGGCGTCCGGGGTTGAGAGCTTGGCCTGAGCCGCTTCGTTGAGGAACTCGACGAAGACTTTCCTCACCATCGCGAGGGCTGCGTGGAACTCGTCTGGTTGAGGACCAAGCTTCCGCACGGCGACATCACCGAGGCGATCGTGGATGTAGTTCTCCGGGGTGCGCTTGATCCGCCCCGAATCGCGGATCTCTTTCGCAGCTCTCGTGACGGTCTCGTTGGACGTACCCGCCATGATGGCCTTGGCCTTCTCTGGCTGCTTGGCGAGGACGAGCTTGGCCGCGTCCACGGTCTTGCCGGAGACGTTTGCCTGCTTGCCCAGCTCGTCGCGGGACTTGCCGGCACCTTGTGGAACTGGTTCCACCGCCTTCGACCCGGCCATCTGGCGGCTCTTGGCCGCTTCCTCGATGGGCTTCACCAGGTCGCCCATTGAGGCAACCAAGAGGGCTCGCTGAGAGGCGTTCAGGTGGCGTCGGTGAACGTTGTCAGCGAGCAGATGGTAGGTTTGCTCGTCGTCGGTCAGGCCGTCGATCACGGTGACGGGTACGAAGGGGAGGCCCAGCTCCACCGCCGCTCTATGCCGGGCGTGACCGGAGAGGATCACCATGGACTCGTTGACCTGGAGTGGCGTTTGGATGCCACGCTCGGCGATGTCGCCCTTGAGGGCGGCGAACGCGTCCGGAGGCAGGTCTGGTAAGAGTGAACGTTCTGGGTTTGCCTTGAGCGTATTCGTGGGCACTACGAGGACGGACGACGCCGTCTTCGCCTGGGTTGGCGAGGTCATGGGTATTTCTCTGGCTGGATTGGCGCGCCTAGCCGGGCTCGCCTTCTTCGGGAGGAGGCTGTTATCGCCTTCTCAACCGTGAAAACGCGCCAGGGGTCGCGGGTCTATACTCATGCCGATCAGAACGGTGGGTGGGGGTGCGCTGCTACCCACGTGACCCACCTGGATCATGTGGGCTGGCGCACGGGAAGAGCCGGTGCTGTGGCGAGGGCCACGGAACCGGCCGAGGCCGCGCAGGGCACGGCGGAAGCACCAGGGTGACCCGGTGGTGGCAGACAGTTGCGCGCGGGAATGACGTGGTTACGCGTGGTCAGCCATGCGCCACAAGCCCATCGACACCATCACAGCCGAGGACATCCGAGCACTCGTTGACGGCCAGGTTCGCGAGGACCGGCACCTCGACTACAAGGAGAAGCTGCCCGGCAACGCCGACTCTGAAAAGAAGGAGTTCTTGGCTGACGTGGTTGCGTTCGCGAACTCCGGCGGGGGCGACATCGTCTACGGCATCGGCGAGAACCGTGACGCCTCCGGGAACACTGGGCTTCCTGTATTGAAGGGACTGCCAAAGGACGGACTCGACAAGGAGCGGCTACGACTGGAGCAGATGATCCAGACGGGGATTGCACCCAGAGTTCCAGGGATCTCCTTCAAGGAGGTGGACATGGGTGAACAGGGCGTCGTCTTGGTGCTCCGCATTCCCGCGAGCTGGGCTGGTCCCCACATGATTTCGCTGGGACGGTCGTCACACTTCTACGCCCGAAACAGCGCAGGAAAGTACCCGCTCGATGTGACGGAAATACGGAGTGCGTTCAACGCGTCGGAGGGAGTGGTTCAACGGGTTCGTCAGTTCCGCGTAGACAGGATCGCTAAGATCCTCGGCAATGACATGCGCGCACCCCTCGGTGACAAGTCTTGCTGCGTTTTGCATGTCGTGTCCCTTGCCGGTCGGGCACCCGGAAGCGCTCCGTTGCAGCTGGATGGGTCGATCCAGCGCGACCACAACAGCTTGCTTTCGCCCACTGCCGACCATTACGGGTTTGGTCTCAACTGGAACCTCGACGGGATCTTTGCGTATGAGGGCGCCCAGACACCCGAGGAAGCGTACGCCGTCTTAACTCTCTTTCGCACCGGTGCGGTCGAGAGCGTTGACTCCACGGTTTTTGGTGACAGGCAGGTCTTTCCCTACGCGCTTGAGAAGAATGTGTTGGGACGGCTTTCGAGGCACTATCAGTTGCTCGGCGTGGCTGGTGCAACTGGACCTGTCGCGGTTTCCATGAGCCTTCTCAACGTCAACGGTTTCGCGTTTACGTTCCCGAACAGCTTTCCGAGTCGCGTGCCGCGCTCCATCGATCGTCCCGTGCTCCTGTTTCCTGAGTTGGTGCTCGATGAGGCCCCCAACACAGCGAACTTGCGACCGCTGTTTGACTTGTTCTGGCAGTCCGCCGGGTACGAGCGAAGCATGAGCTATAATGAGAGTGGAGAGTACGTACAGCGCTGAGGCAGGAAACCCCATCGCGGTTGGCCGCCACTGGTAGGCGGGCCGGGTGGGTCTCATGGCAAAGCCACCGAACGTGGACAGGGGAAGTTACAGACGGGTCAGCTCGGAGGACCGCCATCGGCTCCGAGGAAACGAAACTTCCCAGAAAGAGCGTCGCGGAAACAGTACGCCACAACATGGTCGAAGTTGACGATCATCGGTTGTTGGATAACCGAGTAGCTGATCCGAACCGTGGTGCTCTTCATCGGGACATGGCTCAGCGGGAAGTTTTGCAGCGGCAGCATTGGCCTGTCCCCTTCGAAGGTGAGCAGGACTTCCTTGATCGTGTTCGGCTCGGTCGGCATGTGCGGGTCAAAGAGCGCATTCCAGGTCGTCGCCTTCCCAGACTCCAAAATGCACTTCCTGTCCCCATCACCACCACCGACCAATTCCCATTGGCCGCCCGTGATCCCCATGTTCTTGAGGCGCTCCCTGGCCCAGTCCATGTCTAGGTCTGGGTTCTTCAGGTCGTAGCGGGGGACCTGGAAGGTCATGGTCATGTGAATCTCTTTGATGAGGCCGTCCCAGTCCTCTTCCTGCTTCTCGCGCAGCTGGTACAGCCCGATCCCATGGTGCTTGGCGTAGTTGATCGCACCCTGCTGAAAGCCACTGCGCGAAACGAGGACTCCTCGCGGCTGGCCAGGTATTTCACCGAGTAGATCGTGAAGCTCCATCACGTGGCTCTTCTTCACCGGAGAGCTGTAGTCCTTGCACGAGATGATTGTCTTGTACCGAGTCTCGCCCAAGGCGAATTCGGCGTACACGTCCACTTGGTGCGACGTCCCAGATTTGCCGGTGAGCACGACGTTATGGGTCACAGAGCCACCCATCTGCTTGATACCCTCCATTCGTGCGAACACCTCGCGGGTTAGCTGCTCGAAGGGGATGCCAGTGTTCTTTTGCGGCTTCTTGTTGGTGGTCGTCTTCTTGACGACTTTCTTCTTGGTGACCGTCTTCTTGGGAGCTGCCTTCGCTGCCGTTTTCTCAACCGCAGTCTTCTTCGTGGCTTTCTTCACTGCTGCCATGCTCGGAACGGTATCTCGACAGGTCAAACCAAGGAAAGACAAAGCCCTGGGGCCGAAGGGCTCCGGGGGGCGTTCAGTGCGGTATGCCGTAGAGCTTGAAGAACTCTATGAGCAGGTCTGGTGGGCATTCGCCGACGACCGCAATGCTGTCGTCATTCTCGCGGATCAGCGCCGTTTTCTTGTCTTTGAACCATGTGGGGGCCGTCAGACCGAGATTACGAAATGCTCGGTGCGAGGAATCCAGGAAGATGAAGCGCGTCTCGTGGTTCTGCGGGGGCGTCCTTGTCCCCATGGCCACGAAGAGCCACTGAACGCCTTTTACTGGAGGCGGTCTTCTCAGGACCAGAGCTGGACGGTTTAACTTCGTGCCGAGATAAGCTCGTAGGGCGTCACCAACGGACAGCGATTTAGTCGTCGTCATCGTCGGGGATACCCACCCGCCCAGCTTGGATTGCCTCAACAAGCTTGGCGTCTAAGTCGTCGTACTGGGCCTCGGCGTCCTGCCAACGCTGGACCCAGTCGATTCGGGCGACGTTGGCGAACTCTGGAGTTGGGGGGTATCCGTTGCTTGCGAAGAACTTTGCGGTGTCGTTCACCGCATCCTCGACCTTGCGAAGCAACGTCCAACTCAGCCAAGGTTCGACTTTGTGGCCACGAAACAAGGCGGTTAGAACGGCGAGGAGCGCGGCGAAGCCTTCCCAACGCACTATCGCGGACTCCGCCGCAGCCAATGGGATCGACTCGCCCTCGTGCAACGACCAAGGTGAGACGGCCATGAACTCCATAATGGCGTCCATCTTGGAGAAATCGTCTTCCTCTTGTTTCCCCCTCTCCACCGCGAGCTTGTACTCTAGATAGGAGAGAAGAAAGCCCTTCACCACGATCCACACGCCCAGCATCAACGCTTTCCAGAGGGCGCGACTCTGGGATAGGCCAAGCACGTGCGTAGCCTCCGAAGACTCGTCGCTCATCGCGGTGTGGAAGTGCTTCTGAAGTTCAGCCAACTGAGCTTGCAAATCGGTTGGGATTGCCGGCAACGTTGATTGAGAGCGACGTTCGGGCTTTTCGGTCAACAACTCAGACCAGCTGACGTGACGTAAGCTCGAAAGGACTTCGGCGAGGCGGCCTTCAAGGTCGCCCAAATCCCGCGACTGAAGAAGGGGAGCGGAAGCATCCATGGCCGCTCTGAGCCATGATGGCAGTTCGGCAAGCGCCTTCTCGGGGGCCTGGAGGTTTGCTGCTGACTTCGACGCAGAACCGCCCCAGGCGGCCACCATTTCCGAAAGGAGGCTACCGGCGGACGCAACCTTGCCGTAGAAGCGGCTGGCGATGCTCAACACCGACACTGTGCAACGATAACTTGCGCTCGGAGCCCCCCGCAAGGTGATGCCTGGTAGGCGCCCCCTCCCCCTGGGGTACATGTGAGCGCCACCCGCAAGCGCACCCGCCCAGGCTGAATCGTCCACCCAACCGACAGCGTGGTCGGGTCCCAGGTGAAGGGCGGTGAACCCCAGTGAAGGGCACCCGCTCGCAACTTTATGTAGCGATTACTGAGGCTTAACTAGATGAGGCCCAGTCCCTCTAGAGGGCTGCTCGGCCGTCCCGGGGGACTGCCGCCGGTCTATGGCCCTGCACCCGTTCCGGGTATCGTGTTGGCATGAAGTTCAGGGGGGTCCGCGGAGGCTCCACCGGCCGAATGTTCCCTGAACGGGCTGCCGCGGGATGGTGGCGGTCGGGAAATGCCCCTCCTCGAAGGGCACCGAGGCTGGATACGGGCCGAGCCTGACGACGCCGACCACGTGACCTGGAAGAAGCCCTGGAAGGCGCCCACGATGGTCCAGGTAGGGCCTCACCTTTGGAGGGCATCGGGACCTCCGCTGAATCACAAAACGCCCGTGACGGTAGTCCGACAACTCCTCAGCCATGGGGGCTACGGCTATTACAAGGGCGTCTTAGAGGTCGAACTGGACGGCGGCAAGCACGTCTTCATAGATGTGTCCTCGTTCGCATACCGTCCCTACTGGGCCTGCCCCTTGCGCTCGATCGACTACAGCACCGGCTTGTGGAGAAGCTCCTCGGGTGTATTTGTCGCCAAGTGCGCCGCGGGGGTCCGCTCCGTCAACCGCCAAGGTGAATGGGTCACGCTCAAGAAGGGTGAACATCTCTTGTGCGACTCCGAGCCTCATAAGGGGCACAACCATCTCGGCGGTGACATCGTGGACTGTAAGGTCCTCACTCCACAGGGGCGCGCTCGTGACTTCGTGGAAGTGCGCATTCAGGAGATCGACATCGTTTACTGACACACGGCGGTAGCGGAGGGGCGCGGATGGCACCAACGCCCAAGTGGCAGACGGTGACCCCCCGCATTGCACTGGTTTTCGCCGGTGCCAAACAACGAACGGTTAGGGTTCCGCGCGTGTAGGTGCGTGTCGCAAACGGCCCTAGTGACAAGCGACCGCGATCGCCCTGGTAGCGGCTGGGGGACGGTGGGTAGGATCTTCCGGCGAAGGAGGAGTCAATGAAGCCTGGAGAGTCCGTTCAAGGGGAAGAGATGACTGCGTCGCTGAGGGAACAAGGGTTAGCCAGTGACGAACAGTGGGAGGCCCTCGCAGACTACTTCAAAAAGAAAATGGAACAGGCGAAAGCAGACGGCGACTTCGCAAGCGAGGCCATCTATCACAGTTCCTATGTCGGGTGTCGCCAGCAGATCAGGGCCAAAAGGTAGCCGAGTTCTCCCGCCAACGTCGTTGGACAAGTGAACTTGTACCCGGTCCACACCACGACGCACCGATCTTGGAAGCGTTCGGGCCGCTCGGCCGCCCGTGTATCCCAAGGATACCCTCGTGGACCTGTAGCCGAGCTGAAGGACTGGCCGAGGGGGGCTGTCCACGTGGCGCCGATCCCGGTGTCCACATGGCGGGGGTCGGTCTCCCCACGTGGGCGCGAGATCCTCACCGGAAGCACACGAGTTAACTCGGGCATCGCGGTGACAGCGTAGGAACCCAGGGGTACCTACACGTGCGCTACGCGAAGAGTGTGGCCAGTCCTCCCAAGACGAGATGCGCTGGTGAGATGTTTGAGGATGCGTCTTGATTGGCCGTCTTTGGGCAGGCGAAGATCAGACAGCAGAGGGGAAGGTCATGGCAGGAACTGGTGTACACGCGATCATTCATAGTGCGGCCGTTGCTGCGGGCGGTGTCGGAGCCGGCCTCGCTCAAGTGCCCGGTTCGGATGGTCCGGTTTTGGTGACTATTCAGACTGGAATGATTCTGGGTATTGCACAGCAGTACGGCGTCTCCTTGACTAAAGCAGCGGCTGCCGACCTTGTGATGACGTTCGCTGCATCTATGGCAGGACGTGGCGTTTCTCAGGTCCTAGTGGGGTGGATTCCTGGGCTGGGAAATGCCATCAATGCCTCCACTGCGGCGGCGATCACGGAGGCGATTGGGTGGGCCGCAGATGCTTACTTCGCCGACTCTGGGCGGCGTACCGCCTAGTTTCTTGGCTGTCAGACTCCAGGAGGGCGGCCAGCTCGTCCAGGGCAGGGTCTTTGGGGCAATGGCTCAGGCGTCCTCCTGGGACCTTCTGGGAGGCGACGCTGGGCATCGGAGCGGCGACCCCACTGCGGCGGATGAGGCTTGCTGGGCGCGGCGTGGTCCCGCTGGCCGCCGATGGTATGGGCGTGGGTGGGTTCGCCACCTCCACCGGTGAAGGCCCGGAAACGCGCGGCGGCCTGTCGGAGAAGGACCGCAGCGGCGTTCGAGGCTAGAGACCGAGACGCCCCCTTGCGTGGCGCCTTCCGCGGCGGCAGGGCCAGAATGAGTGAACAAGAAGCTCGGGCTCTGATTGGCTGGGGCTTTGTCTTAGGCCAGTCCCCTGCACGAACCTCCCGAGAGCACAGGGAGCAAGTTTGCCCGTCGCCTTGGCATCGGTCGGGCGGGTAAGATCGTTGACCTCTGGAGGAGGAGCGACGTGATCCCGTGCCTCTACTGCGGCGAGAAGAAGCCGAAAGACGGCTTCAACCGAGAGCACGTCATCCCGCAGGCTTTCGGTCTGTTTAGACAGAACTTCGTGCTGAAGATTGTGTGCAGGGACTGCAACTCGTACTTCGGGAACAACCTCGACAACGTCTTGAGCCGCGATTCCATGGAGGGAGTTCAGCGCTTCGAGTCTGGGCTTCAGACCCCGACCCCTAAGCATCGGCTTGGGCGCGGAAAACGAGTAAAGCCAACCTTGCGAGGACAGTACGAGGGAGCGCTTCTCGAGTGGGTCCAACCCCAGGACGGTTCTCCGGGGTTGGTCATCCAGCCGCTGCCGCAGATTGGGGTCGCGAAGGACAAGGCCGGGCCTTTCACGTGGTACACACTGCACGAGATGCCGACGCTGGCCGAGCTTCGGGAATCCGGGATTGGCAAGGAGTTTTGGCTTCGGCCGTGGAACTGCACCGAGGAGGAGGCGCGGCAGGTGCTCAGAGAGAAAGGGTTCTCCGACGAGATTGCGTTCGAGCCACCCGAGGAAGGGGTGGTGTTCGAGCCTTACTCAGCGGCCGAGATCTCTGTGAGCGGCGTGATCGACGACATTACGGCCCGGGCGATCGCCAAGATTGCGTTCAACTACCTCGCGTTCCATTTTCCCGGTGTCGCTCGGTCCGCGGCTTGCGAGAGCATACGTCGATTCATCCGGTACGGCGGAGACAACTGGCGAAAGCACGTTCGCGTCACCAATGAGCGGATGGTCAAGAATGTCCCTGAAAACGTCCAGCTCTACGTCCACTTGGTCGCCGCTACCTGGGAGAGGAATCCCGGTCGCCTGATTGGCCAAGTTTCGCTGTTCAACTGGGTGCACTACAAGGTGCTGCTCGGGACTACCTTTCTCGTGCAACCCGAGTTCGTGAGGATGGGGCACTCGTTTGACCCTGCAAACAACGTGATCATGCCGCTTACCACAAAGGCGCAGAAGCTGATCGACCTGAGCCAGCACATCGAGTTCAAGCGAGGAGACCCCATCAAGCCGCGGAAGGACTAGCGGCAAGGTCGGTGCCTTCCCCCGCCTGTGCTGCGGAGCAGTAGAGCAGCCATCGCTAGTTCTTTTGACGAGGAGCCTATGAAGCGCGAACCTATCAAGCTCAGCCTGCTCGAGAACAGCCACGCTTTCCTCAGAGAGGCCATTGCCAACGCCATTGAAGCAGACACGAATCCCCATCGATGGCAGTTCGCGATACTCCACCTGGTGCAGTCAGTGGAGCTGAGCCTCAAGGCGGCACTTGAGAAGGTGCACCCAGTCTTGATTTTCGATGACCTCGATGCCGCGAAGAGCACAACGGTGAATCCGCGGCAGGCTATTCGGCGCCTTGAAGATCCTCGAATGGGGGACATGACCTTCTCGCAGAAGGATCGAGAGCGAGTAGACGATGCCATCAAGATACGGAACCAGGTTACCCATCAGCACTTCGAGCTGAAGCCGGAGGTTGCTGCCGCAAAGTTCTTTGCCTTGCTACCTTTTGCCCTGCACTTCCAGGAAAAGTACCTCCATACGAAGGTCACCGATGTCGTGTCCGAAGAGCACATGAAAGGTCTTCGGCTCATCAGGAAGGCGTTGAAGGAGCTTGTGCAGGCGGCGCTCCGGCGCATCAAGGACGAGGGAATCGAGACGACTCATCTGTGGGCTTGCCCTTCCTGCGAGCAGGCCACGTTTGTTATCAAGGACGGTCAAGACACCTGCTACACCTGTCGTCATTCGGCGAAGGTGGCGGAGTGTCCAAGCTGTTTTGAGACGGTGTTTGCCTCCACCATCCACGTTGTGAAGGACGACTTCACTGACCATGAATGGGTCGTGTGTTCGTCGTGCGTTAGGTCCCTTGAGGACGAACGAGAGCGGGAGTGGTGGGAGAGGCATCGGCACGAGGATTTGATGGACGAGTTTGAGGACCCGATGTTTAGCCAAGACTGAGCCGTTGTCCCTGCCCCTTCGGAGCCGGGCTCCAACTCAGTTCATTGGGCCTCGAATCCGAGCGCGTATGTACTCGGTCGCGTCGTGGATGTTCATGATGTCATCTCCCCGCGAATCCACCGGCTGGGCACCTTTCTGCGCTCAAATGCGACAGATCTCCTACACCGATTCGACCTTTCGGCGCTGAAGGAAAGCGCCCCTCCCGGCACCATCGCCTGGAGGGGCAAGTGGATGACCGTGGAGGGATCTACACCGGCGGCCGGCGAGGCCGCTCTTGTCCCCAAGGGCCTGGGACCGGTCTCCGTTGGTCCAGGTCGTCCAGAGGGCATGTGAATCGGGCTACTCCACGACGTCCATCTGGTACGTCCGATGGGCAAGCCTCATTCGTCGCAGCGGGACATCGGGGAGAAGGACGTTGAGCCTCTCCACGTGTTCCGGGTTGATGCGGCAGCCGAGGTAGATCGCGGTAGGACCAGGCACGTTCAGAACGGCCCACTCGAGGTTTGTGCTCGGAAAAATGAAACGCCATTCTTTCTCGTATGCCCAGTCTGGTGCCTTGTGCATGGCGACCAGTTTGGCTTGAGCAACCGTGTACCCTGGAGACTTGTCCTTGCTCAGCAACCAGTCCGTGATGTCGAATCGTCGCGCGCCGTAGATCACCGGGTGCAACTCCCGAGCGAACGTCTTCGAGAAGGTCGGGGCATCGGTGGGATACTCGATGCAAATGCCACGGTGGCAATCAGCATAGTGAGCCCACATTGCGACCGACGCGAGGGTCTCAGAGAAGCAGCATGCCCGAACTCGGTCTTGCAGCCCTTCTCGGAGCCGCGTCGAGTCTGTTTCGGTTCTCTCCCGACGCTCCTGCTCGGTTTCACGCTGCACAACTACCACGTTGAAACTGGCATCCATCTTCGTGGCCGCCAGGTCAGCTTCAAACTTCGCGCGCACCATCCGCTCGCGGTCGAAGCACGGTCCAGAATCGAACGGGTCGTTGAACGAGCCCGCCTTTGAGAGCCACTCCTGTTGCGCCTTGAGGTTGTCCCAGGCGTGTTCGGCGTTCAGGGAGCGGTAGCGATAAACCCGCGATGGCACGTGGTTCGCTTTGAGGTTGTACGCCTCTTCCCAGTCGTCGCTATCTCGCGAGCGCAGAAGTTCAACGAATTCGGCTTTCCAGGCTTCCACGGTTAGCGGAAGTCTACCACGACCGCGTGCTGGAACCTCCGCTTCTCGTAGTCGAACGATCGCTGGTCCAAAGCGAGCCTGAGATAGCTTCGCCGGGTTTATTCTCGTTTTCGATGACCCAAGACGGGCCACGAAAATCGAATTGCGCGCACGCTGGGACGCGATCGGGCACTGATCTTCCAGGAAAGGAGAAGACCAGTGCCTAAGAGCAAAGCTGTATACGAGTTCCGCAAGTTCGAGACCGCCACCACCGAGGCTGGGGTGCGCACGCCGGAGCACCCTGGCGGGCTTCGAGTCGTTGCCATAGACGGCGACAAGAACGATCCATGGCTCACCCTGGAGGGACCGTACGGCCCCCACCGGATTCACATATCGATGAAGGTATTACGGGCTTCGCTCGTGGGATTGCCGGTACCTCCCGGACAGATACCGAGGCAGGTGCAGGTTCGATAGGAGGCTAACCTCCGCCCCTTCGCGGCCGGGTCCAGGCCGGGGTAGCTGCCCATCCATCAAGAGGCACCACGGGCCTTCCTAGAAGCTGCAAAGAGGGGGCTCGGGGGTGACCACGTCCACGTCATTCACTGAAGTGGCTCCCTGGGTACCACCACCGGCAAGGAAGTGGCTCCAGACCGATTGGTGGTCTTGGTGTCAGTGCCTTACGTGCGTTGATGTGTATTCGGGGGATCTCTCTAAACCCATATCTCTCTGATCTCTGATCTGATCTTAATACCCTTCCAGGGGGGAGAACAGGTCTGACACGAAACACTGACACGATGCCCTCGTTTCCCACTGACACGAAGGGGAAATCCCATGTGTGCCAGTGGGTATGGTGGGTACTTCGCGTCAGTGTTAGGGCTTCTTGCTTGAGCAAGTTACTCGTCCATCGTGTCAGCCCTGTTCTCCCTCGCGTGTTAGGTACTGACACCACGGCCTTCGGCCGCGGTGGTGGAAAGCAGAGAGGCTTCTTGGCAAGAAGCCTTCTTCCATGCGTAGAGTTCACGCCTGCGTTGATTTCGAGCCTCTTTCACCTCGGGGACGTTCCTCTGGGCCTTGAGCTTGTTCACGTAGAGATCGTGGTTTCTCTTCTTTGCCTTCTTCTTGTAGGAAGCGCTCTGACGATACAGACGGCTTCTGTGGGTGGAGAAGTTCTTCCAGTCATCCCTGGCATAGATCTGGGCGAAGAACTTCTTGGGGAGCATCACTCCCGATGGGTTCCTGTTGTGGGTTTCGATGTACCAGCGCTTGAAGCGCTGCCACACCTTCACGAGCCTCACGATTTCCTCTCCGCTGGTGTCAACGTTCACAGCCTTCATGGCCGTGAACATCTCGCTTAGGTACTTCTTGGTTTCGCTTGGTTTGGTTCGAACATTTTCCATGCTCCCTCTACACCGGTTCCGGTGTCAGCGGCTCTAAGGCACGAACACCAAGGAGCGGAATGTGGAAAACGACGACCGAAAGCTCATCGTGGATCTGGGAGGTCTCATTGAAACGATCGCTGTTGTGGAGGGGGAAGAGGACTACGACGACATCGATGAGCTGGACGAACAATGGGCAGATGACCGCCTCGACGAAGCGGATGAGCCCAACTTCAGCGAGAGCGAGTGGAGCGAACTGCGCGAAGAGCTGGGGGACGACGTGTTGCGAGCAAAGCACCAATATCGGGAACACGACGAGGAATACGATGACGACGACCAGGATGACCTCGACGACGAAGAGGAGGGAGACGACCTCCATGACCCAGACTCCGACCTTGACATCGAGGACGATGATGAAGACGGCCAGGAGCCTCCGGAAGAGGCGCAAACGCCCTTGGTGCGGCCTACCCCAGTACCGGTGACCTACCGGCCTCTGGGAGCTTCTGAGAAGCTGGAACGGCTACCCGGGGAGCACCAGGTCCTGCACCATCTCCGGGAGAGGTGCGTCGAGGAACGCTGGGAGTTGCGGGCCGCCTACCAGGACTACTGGGTGTGGTCAGCGCCGGGGGAGCGGCTGGATTTCACCGCGTGGATGCTGAGCTTGGACCTACAGGGCGTGATGATCGGACGCGGCCACGGGATGAGCTGGGTTTGCTGGAGAGGGGCCCGGTAGTTCGCTTGTAGCGCGCCTGTAGTCATGAAACAGGCACTTCCGAGACCGGCTCCAGCGCCTCAACCCCGTAAACCCAAACCCACCTCGCTCCGGCTTCCGCCGATGCTCGAGGCCCGCATTCAGGAGGAGGCCAAGGCCCAGCGCATCAGCGAGCACAGGCTCACGTTGGCCGCGATCTTCCTGGGACTCGTGGTCTTGGCGAAGAAGGCGAGCATGCTCAACACGGCGTTGGAGAAGCTCCGGATGGGAAGTGCGCCATGACCATGGCCGCCATCACGGCTGAGGAGCTAGTCTGGTTCACCCGAAATGTACTGGTCGATCGGGAGACCGGTTGCCACCTTTGGCGAGGGAAGAAAGGCCATTACACCCGGCTCCGTTTCCGTGGCGGAACCTTTTCGGCTCACCACCTTGCCTACGCAAGTGCGTTTGGGTGGCCGGATGACGGGCTCAACATCCTCCACAACTGTGATGCCAAAGGGTGCGTAAACCCGTGGCATCTGCGGCCTGGTACTCTGGCCGAGAACAGGGCTGACCAGTACAGGCGGTGGCGACCATTTCCCACAGGGGACCTTGGCAGAGCGATCTACGGCCTTCGCGCGCACCACACCATTCCCGACCTCGCAGCGATCACGAATTTGTCTGTCGAAACCCTTTGCCGAGAGTTCAGAATCTGCCCTGTCCCGCCGGCACTTCCATGGGTGTTTGATGGTCCTGTGACCATCACCCACGTGGTTGACTGGTTACAACCTTCGCTGGTCTTCGATGATCTCGCCATGGGCGAAACCATCCTGGAGGCCGCAGATGTGGGCGGTCTGCCCGTGGGCGCCGTGCTGGCTCTTCTGCAAGGTCGTGCACGTGTCCGCAAGCCATACGAGGTGCCTACCCCGGAACCTCTGGATTCCTAGGCGGTGTAAGGTTGGACTGGGGGCAAATGACAACCGGCGCCAGCCGCCCCGACGGCGAATAGTACGTTTGGTTTGCACAGTCGTGCGCATCCGATCGGGTACCATCAATCGGTCTGAGTCTTACGAGAAGGTACCATCTATACTCCTCGACGGATCGCTGTGGTCACGGCAAGACCTGCTCCCGTGACCCCGGCAGTCCGTTGTGTCTCAGGATGGCCCTGGAACCAGCCGAACTGCGTTCTTCCAGGCCGAGCGTTTCTCGCGGCGAGTTGCACGATATTCCGGTGTCGGTGATGGGCGGAGGCCGAGAAAATCCATGAATTCGGAGCAGGATCGACACTACGAGAGGCAGCAATTGCTGGAAATGGGCTGGACTTCTGGCGCGCTGACACACCTAGGTCAACCTCATGTCGAGGAACGACGTGGGCGACATGGGGATTACGTCGTCCACTCGTGGGCTCGAGCCACGGTGGAGCACGCCTTGAGGACCGCCCTGATGCGAGCCTGGCGGACCAAACGAGAAGCGGCCCTCAAGGCCCTCGGAAAGAAGTTCCTGACCCCGGCGGCGTACGAGCGAAAGCTCAAGGGGGGT
>Ga0228700_1000422_pt1 | contig 39622 bp, 44 predicted proteins | sample McNCre317_Aug_MG_FD_178019 | JGI IMG/M metagenome (GOLD analysis project Ga0228700, IMG submission 178019) | Freshwater microbial communities from McNutts Creek, Athens, Georgia, United States - 3-17_Aug_MG | ecosystem: Environmental > Aquatic > Freshwater > Creek | place: USA: Georgia...
GTAGTCGTTCCACTCGGTGGCTAGGACCAGGGCGTCAGCGCCGGTTGCGGCACGTATCAGGTCCTGCTCTGCAATCAGTTCCGGCTGGGTGGCGCGCACGTGATCAAGGGAAATCGGGTCGTGGATGACCAGGTTCGCACCTTCAGCCAAAATCAACTTGGCCACGGCGATCGAAGGGGAGTCGCGAAGGTCGTCACTGTTTGGCTTGAAGGCTGCACCGAGGACCAGCACGCGCTTGCCGGCAAGGGTGCCGAGCTCACGCTTGAGGAGGTCTACGACGCGGGCACGGCGACGAAGGTTGATCTGGTCAACGTCGTCTAGGAAGTCAACTGCACTGCCAACACCCAGTTCCTCGGCGCGGGCCATGAATGCGCGGATGTCCTTTGGAAGACAACCGCCACCGAAACCGATGCCGTTGCGCAGGAACTTGTTTCCGATGCGCTCGTCGTAGCCGATTGCCTCGGCCAGTGCGACTGCATCCGCACCCGAGACCTCGGCGATCTCGGCCATAGCGTTGATGAACGAAATCTTGGTGGCCAGGAAGCTGTTGGCAGCAACCTTAACCAACTCTGCGGTTGGGATATCGGTGACCAAGAACGGAGTGCCGTGAACGGTGATCGGTTCGTAGACCTTGCGCAGCACCTGGGCGCTGCGCTCATCGTTGACACCGATGACGATGCGGTCTGGGCGCAGACTGTCTTCCAGTGCGGTGCCTTCGCGAAGGAACTCTGGGTTCCAAGCCAGGTGCGGGGTGAATCCGGTTGCCTCGGCAAGAATTGCGGTAAGTGCAGCACTGGTTCCCACTGGAACCGTGGACTTTCCGGCAACCACTGCGTCTTCACGCAGGTAAGGGGCCAGGGCCTTGACTGCCTGGTGCAGGTATTCGGTGTTGGCGGCGTAGCTGCCCGGCAACTGCGGGGTGCCAACGCAGAGGAAGTGGAGGTCGGCCTCGCGGGATTCCTCGGTGTGGTCTTCCTGGAACTTGATGTTGCCCTTGGCAATCACGCTCTGCAGGGCCTCGTCGAGTCCCGGCTCGAAGAATGGAACAACACCATTCTGGAGGTCGCTCAGGCGCTTCGGGTTGGCTTCGATACCAATAACATCGTGGCCCAGTTCCGCCATCGCAATCGCGTGGGTTGCGCCTAGATATCCAAGTCCGATTACCGTAATTTTCATGGCCATAGAGCCTAAGTTTACTGGGCAAGGTCAGTTTCGGCGGGTAGCCTGTCTGTATGGCAAGCAAGTACCAGCGCGAGGCAAATCCGCACGCCCAACTGCGTGAGCAGCGTGGTCCGGCCACGCGCGCAAATATCCGCAAGCAGCGCGCGCAAGAAGACTCTCCGGCCCGTCGATTCAACAACCGCCTTGGCCTTGCCATAACCAACCGGGTGGGCACCATGTGGGCCGCCTACGTGTTCTGCGCTTTGGCTCTGGTTAGCCTGCCGGGTGCGCTGGCTAGCGGCAACACCGTGGTAATCATCGGTTGGGTTGCTCAGACCTTCTTGCAGCTTGTACTGCTGCCCATCATCATCGTTGGCCAAAACATCCAAGCCAAGGCCGCCGATGAGCGCGCCATCGCAACCTATAACGACGCCGATGCCATCCTGCACGACGCACGCCAGATTCAGGACCACCTGGACAGCCAGGATCAGGCCATCTCCGACCTCCTGAGTCAGGTAGCCTCGCTGGAGGCCAAGTTGTTAGCCGCCGAGGAGGGCAAGTAAATGCGTCTGGTCATTGCCGATTGCTCGGTGGATTATGCCGGCCGCCTGACCGCTCACCTGCCGCGCGCCAAGCGCCTACTGGTTTTGAAAAACGACGGAAGCATTTTGGTGCACTCCGATTCCGGCAGCTACAAGCCGCTCAACTGGATGAACCCGCCGTGCACAATCGACCGCAAGGAAGCCAGCCCGGAGGCCCGCGAACTCGGTGTGATTGAGACCTGGTTGGTGCAGCAGGTTAAGACCGCGGACATGCTTCAGATCAACATCTTTGAAATCCACGATGAGTTGGAACACCACCTTGGCGAGGATCCGGGTCTGATCAAGGACGGAGTTGAGGCGCACCTGCAGGAGATGCTGGCGGACCAGCTGGCACTGGCCGGCGATGGCCTGGAGTTGATCCGTCGAGAATTCTTCACCGACATTGGACCCGTGGACATTCTGGCCAAGGACCTGGCCGGCGGTCACGTGGCGATCGAGCTAAAGCGCCGCGGTGACATCGATGGCGTGGAGCAGCTGACCCGATACCTTGAGCTGCTGAACCGCGATCCGCAGTTGGCTCCGGTGCGTGGCATTTTCGCTGCACAGGAGATAAAGCCGCAGGCCCGTACGCTCGCCACCGACCGCGGCATCGAATGTTTAGTGCTTGACTACGACGCCATGCGCGGTATGCGCACCGAGACGCCTAGTCTGTTTTAAAAGAGTCTGGCTACGAGCCCGACTTTGGGCATTGGTTGAGAGGGGGAGGCCATGACCACGAAGGCACGCAAGCGATTGCGAAGCATCGCCGGTCGCGGCGAACACCACCCAACCCGCGGCAGCATTGTTTCACGCGGCTATTTCCGCCGCCTGGGCCCGGGCATTGTCACCGGAGCCGCCGATGACGACCCTTCGGGCATTGGCACGTATTCTCAGGCCGGTGCTCAGGTAGGGTACGGAATGCTGTGGGCGGCGCCCCTGCTGCTGCCATTGGCGTATGCAACCCAGGAGGCCTGCGCTCGCCTCGCGCTGGTAACCGGCAAGGGTCTAGCCGCGCTGATAAAGGCTCGACTCCCTCGGTGGGTTCTGGTGCTGGCAGTCATGCTTGTTGCCTTTGCCAACACAGTCAATATCGCCGCGGACCTAGCCTCGATGTCCGCGGCATTGCGTCTGATCATTCCGGTGAATCAGACCATTGGTGTGATTCTGTTTGCGCTGCTGATAGCGGTTAGCGAAATCTATGTTCCCTATCACCGGTACTCCAGGGTTTTGCGTTGGCTGTGCCTCAGCCTGCTGGCATATGTGGCTGTGATGTTTGTGGCCAAGGTGGACTGGGCCGCGGTTGCTAACGGAACCCTCTGGCCGCAGTTCAGCTTCACCAAGGCAAGTTTCGCGCTGCTAATAGCGCTGGCCGGCACCACTATCAGCCCCTACCTGTTCTTTTGGCAGGCGGCCGAGGAAGTCGAAGAGCGCAAAGAAGAGGGCCCCGATGTTGCCCCCGATCACGTTCAGGCCATGCGCGGCGACGTTTTCAGTGGGATGTTCACCGGCGTCTTCATCATGTTCGCCATCATGGTCACCGCGGCGGCCACTCTGAATCAGCATGGGATCACGCAGATTAATTCCGCCGAGGATGCGGCCAGGGCGCTCGCGCCAATCGCCGGGCAGTTTGCCGGCCTGCTGTTTCTGTTGGGAATTCTTGGCGTGGGGCTACTTTCGGTTCCGGTCCTGGCCGGCTCCACAGCATATGCGGTGGCCGAGACCTTCGGTTGGCGCGAGTCGCTGGAATTGGCGCCGCGCCAAGCTCGAGCGTTTTACTCGGTAATTGTGGTCTCGATGGCGGTGGCGCTGCTGCTGAATTTCATCGGCATACCACCGATGTACTTCTTGTTCTTGGCGGCGGTATGTAATGGCCTAGCCGCACCGGCGCTGATGGTTGTGGTTTGGTGGCTTGCCCGGGACAAAAAGCTGCTCGGCCGTTGGGCTTCGGGCAGGCTCAGTCAGTGGATCCTCGGCCTGGCCATTTTGGCAATGGCCGCGCTCCCGGTTGGTTGGTTGCTGGCCCAGCACTGATTCTTTCGAGGCGCCACCTGTCGCAGGAGCGCAGAAATGAATTAATCAAGTAAAGCCCAAGGTTAACGGCAAGTAAACAGGTGGCTGATGCCACAATGGTGGCATGACTAACCCAACTAGTGCGGCGGCCGCCGCCAAGAAGCCTGCTGCTAAGCCAGTTGCCAAAGCTGCCGCGAAGCCTGTCGCAAAGACCGCCGCAGCCAAGGCCGTAGCCACCAAGCCAGCAGTAAAGAAGCCAGCGGCTAAGGCAACCGCCAAGCCAGTTGAAGCACCGGCAACCACTGACGGTGATGCCTGCGCACTGCCAATGGCCGCAGCGGTTGACGGCCCTAAGAAGCGTTACAAGATGCTCACCGGCATCGATGACAGCGCCTTCTGCCAGAAGGTTTCTGATCACCTAGACGATGGTTATGAACTTTACGGATCGCCGGCTGCGACCTTTAACGGCACCAATGTGATCGTGGCTCAGGCCGTGGTCCTAAAGAAGCTGCCAAAGAAGCACAAGCGCAAGTAATCCTAAGAGTTAGCGTTTTTTGCGCGCGGCCAACCACGAACCAACAATCACGAGCGGCACTCCGATCAGGAAGCCGGTGGTGATTGGTTCTTTAAGGAAGAGAATTCCAACCAAGACGGCGATGGCCAGGTTGGGGTAAACAATAGTCGTGGCTCGGGCGCTGCCAACTATCGCAATCAGTTCGAAGAAACTTGTGAACGAAACCGCGGTAGAAATCACTCCCAGAGCCAGCAGGGCTAGCCAAGCCGAAATCGGTGCTGGGTGCTGTGCCACCGCGGCAAATCCAAGGGATCCGGGCACAAGGTAGACCAGTGCCACCATTGCCATCGATATTCCGGCTACGGCGGTTGACGATGCCGAGCCCAGCTTGTGGTCAACAATCACGGGCGCAATCGCGTAGCCGAGTGCCGCCAAGAGCATTGCGCCTATCCATATTGGGCTCACGGAATGGTTGAGGGCATCGATTCCCACCAGTGCAAAAACACCGAGGAAACCGAGCCCGAGCCCCAACAAAACCTGCGGACGCATTGCGGTTTTGTCACCGGCAAAGTAGGCAAGCGGCACGGCAAAGAGCGGAACGGTAGAAATCAGCAAGCTGGCGAGCGAAGAAGTGATGTGCTGTTCCGCCGTGGTGAGCAGAATCCAAGGCCCAGCCATCTCAATTAGTGCGAAAGCCAAGACCCAAGGCCAGTGTTTGAGAGCAGACTTCAGCGCGCCTCGTTTAGCCGCCAATGGTATTAAAACCAGGGCACCAATAGTGACGCGTGCCAGGACAATCGTCGACGGATCAAAGCCGGTAAGGGCAATTCGGATGAACGCGTAAGGCACTCCCCAGGCCACGCTCACCACAAGGTAAAGCCACATCGCTTTTCTGCTCATCGGGTTAGCCTATCTGCTGGGTGAATACCGAATGAAGCCTGGATTACCCATTGCAAAAAGAAGTAAAGGGGGGCTATACTAAACCCATGACCTCTACCACTGCAAAGACCGCTCTTACCGCGGCTCCAATCATGCCTGTAATCGCCGAGCGCTGGTCGCCACGCTCGTTCGACACCACCTACCAGCTCACCCAGGGCGAGCTCCTTTCGATGCTCGAGGCTGGCCGCTGGGCTCCTTCGGCTAACAACGCGCAGCCAACTCGCTTCTTCGTTGTAACCCGCGAGGACAAGAACCACGAGGCAATCTCGGCAACCCTGGCCGGCTGGAACCAGGCTTGGGCACCAAACGCCTCGGCAATCATCCTGGTAGCTGTTGCTGCAACCAACGCTGACGGCAACGTCAACCCATTTGCTCAGTACGACGCTGGTCAGGCAGTTGCCTACCTGACCATCCAGGCTCACGACATGGGTCTGCACGTTCACCAGATGGCCGGACTGGACATCGCCAAGGCAGCAGAGATCCTGGACATCCCAGGCGACCTGCAGCTCATCGTTTCGGCTGTTGTTGGCAAGCTTGCTCCTGCCGACCAGCTGCCAGAGCCACTGCACGAGCGCGAGATCGCTCCACGCACCCGCCTGGAGCTGGACGAGGTCGTCGTTTACGGCCGTCCATAGTTTGATTCATGCCAAGACCGGGTCGCGTTGCGACCCGGTCTTTGTATTTTCCGGAACGGAAACCCGTTCCGACCAAATCCCGTTTTTCTAGTGGCTTAGGCTAAACCCATGCACGTCGTCTATGCATCCATCTCCGATCAAATCGGTGGCTGGGCACCCACACTCGGCCCAGTCGTTTTTGCCCTGGTGGTCTTCGCGCTTGTTTTTGCCGGCACCGGATTGCTAATCGGTGCGTTTGTACCTTTTCTTACTGGCGACTCACTGGTGTTTGCCGCGGGTCTCGTGGCTGCCACCCTGCCCGGTGTGGACATTTGGCTGATGGCCGCCGGCGTAGGTGTTGCCGCCTGGCTGGGTGATCAGATGGGCTACGCGTTGGGACGCCACTTTGGGTTGCCGTACCTGAGCAAGCGCAAAGGCAAGTGGATTCAGACCGCAATAGCCAAGAGCGAGCAGTTCTATGAACGCTGGGGCTGGTGGGCGATGGTCATCGGCCGTTTCATGCCCTGGGCGCGAGTCTTTGTTCCCGTGATTGCCGGTATTGCACGCATGAACTACTACAAGTTTTTCAGCGCCAACCTGGTTGGTTCGCTGGCCTGGGGTGTTGGGCTAACGGTCACCGGCTACTTTGCCGCCAGCATTCCTGCGGTGAAAAATGCCAGCTACCTGATTGCGGCCGGGTTTATCGTTGCATCGCTGGTTGCCGGTTTCCGCAACTGGCGAGCCAACCGCGGCTAGTCCTCAATACTGATCAACTGGGCCAATTCCACCGAGTTCTCCTTGGCGTAGAAGTCCAGCTCTTGAGCGGCCCAAATCGGCCACCATTCATCGTGGTCATGGCCGGTGCGCTGAATCCACCGTCGCTGGCGTTCCTGTTCCGGCACCTCCAGCCAGGCAGAAAGGTGGGCAAGCTCGGCAGTTTGGCGGCTTAGGCTGCCGCAACCCTCCACAATCAACGGGGTTCCGCCATCAAATTCTCGCCATTGGTTGCGCTGTTCCAAGGCCCAGTCCCACTCCTGCCAATTTGCTCGACGACGAGCAGCCACGGGAAGCAACACGGAGCGCAGCAGTAGGTCATGCCCCGCCTGCAAGCCATGCCAACCCTCATAGAGATCGTCCATGTGAACCACGCGCGGCAGGGTTTCGCCCTGTTTGAACAGAACCTGCTGCAAAGCCGCCGCCAGTGTGGTCTTGCCGCTTGCGGAACGTCCATCGATCAACAGAATCGGTGTCTGCACGCCTTCGTCAAGCAGGTCTAGGGTGCGCGCAGCCAGCGTCTCAACCAGAAGGTTTGCGGGAATGTTTTGCGGCACCGATACAGGTTACCTTGGGTGGCTGGTTCGGCCAGGTTGGCCGTTAGCCCTCAATCAGAACGTCTGGGTGGCGGTCGAAACGGTAGCCGCCGCCGCGCACGGTACGCACGATATCCTCGTAGCCCGCGATCTTGGCGCGCAGGCGACGGATGTGAACGTCGATGGTGCGGTCGTTAGGTGCCTCATCGGAATCTTCAGCCCAGACGGTGTCCACTAGCTCGCGGCGGCTGATCGTTTCGCCCTCGTTCTGAATCAGGTAGTTAAGGAGCTCAAATTCCTTGTAGGTCAGCTCGGCGTTCTCACCGTCGGCAAAGACCTTGTGGCGGGTGAGGTCTATCACGATGCCCTTTGCGGCCTGGTGCTCCTGGTTGGCTTCCACCAGTCGGTTGAGCGAACGTGGGTCGTGAAGAGCGGTACGAACCACATCGATGTTGCGGCCACCGGTGCCCACTGGCGCAAGCGCAACAGCGGCGTAGGTTTCCTTGGCGGCTGCCGGTACTAGGTCGGCAACGGTCTTGCGCAGGGCCTGAACCAGTTCCGCTAGGTTGACGCCTGCTGCTACCGCGGTGGCTTCATCGATGCCCACATAGAGGGCAAAACCGCGGGCCTCGTTGGCGGTCGCTGGGGTCGTGGTGTTTTGGGTGTTTAGTAGTGCGATAGACATTTGAAATCCTTGTGTAGTTGGTATGCGATTTGATTGGTGCCGAATAAAACGATTCGGTCTTACCGGGGGTGCTGGTGCCGTTGGCTAGCCGCGCTAGTTAGCGGGGGGTTAGCGGCACATTCGCATACAGGCGCACATGGCGTGAGTGACCACAGGGGTAATCACCGAGACCGTCTTAGCGCCAGAAAACAACTTCATGTTTAGAAGTATTACGCAGCATTCCCCTAATGTCAAATGCGTTTATCCCTATGGGAAAACTAGGAAATAAAACCGCGCTAAATCAAGGTTTTTGGGCCAATAAACGAGCGGCTTCAAATCGATTGCGTACACCAAGGGTTAAAAAGATGCGTTTGGCTTCCTGTTTCACCGTGGATTCTGAAACAAACAGGCTCTTGCTTACCTCACGATAGGCCACTCCATCCAGGACCTGCTGCAGGATGGCAACCTGTCGTCGCGTTAACTGGTTTCCGGCGGGGACCAGGCTTGCCTGGAGGGGTTCAATGAAATAACGCAGACCGGCCCGAAGAAGTAGGAAACTCTGCCGGATGTTTCCAATCGCGGCGAGGTCAAGCGGTTCATCGAAACAAACAAAAAGCCGTCCCAGCGATACCGCCCCGGCATCATCACCCAAATAGAGGATTGCGTTGGCCCTGCCCACCAGCGGATTACCTGGGGAGCTTTGGAACCAATCGGTTAGCGATGGGTAAAGCAACTGGTTTCGGGGTCCAGAGTGCTCCACCAAGGCAGGCGCGACCTCGGTGAGAAATCGTTCACGCTGCTGGTCGTCGGTAAACCAACCCGAGGACCCAATCGGGTCATCCGGTTTTTCTGGTCCGGCCTGAATGATGAGTGCGGCATTTGCACCACGATCTGCAAAGAGATTTTGGGTGAGAAACTGACAAAAAGCGTCGGCAGGGCTAAGCGGTAATCCGCTAACTAACCCTTCGCCCATGGTGCGGCCCAGCTCCCTGCTCGCCCGACGTACTCAAGGTGTAGCGTAGGTTCGCTTTAGGGGTGTCGACAGGGAAGGAAAGTGTAGAAAAAGTGCAATTCTTGGCCTGTGCAGCCTGCATTGCGGCTACCTCACTTGGCTAAGGTTTCCTTATGACCACTTCCAAACGTTGGGACCCAGCCATGAGTCAGGCCCTTGCCATTTCGGCTGGGTTGATGGCCGTGGATTCCGATGTCCCGGTGGCGGCTCTGCTGATCAACGAAGGTGGCGAGGTAGTGGCAACGGGTCACAACCTGAAAGAGCAAGACCACGATCCAACCGCGCATGCCGAGATAGTTGCGATTCGCGCCGCCGCCGCCGCACGCGGTGACTGGCATCTGGAGGATCTGACACTTGTGGTCACGCTTGAGCCGTGCGTAATGTGTGCCGGCGCCATCGTCGCCGCCAGAATTCCACGGGTGGTCTTTGGTGCCTGGGATGAGCGCGTTGGCGCCGCCGGTTCCCTGTATGACCTGTTGCGCGATGGTCGGCTTGGCCGCCCGGTAGAGGTTGTGGCCGGGGTCCTTGCCGACGAAGCCGCCCAGCAGCTGACCCAGTTTTTCGCCGCTAAGCGCGACCGCTAGCTAGCTGCGCAGAACGTCCGGTTCCAGGTAGATCACGCGGGTTGCCGGGACTGCCGCACGGACTCGCGACTCGGCTAGGTCGATGATGCCCGCCACTTCCTGGGCGGAGATGCTCGGCGCAACTGCAATCTTGGCGGCGAGCATTAGTTCGTCCGGACCCAGGTAGAGAGTCTTGCTATGAACCACCTGGATTACGCCGGGGGTTTCATTTAGCTGCTGCAGGATCGCGGCGTAGTCTTCGCGGGTAGCGCCCTCGCCAATCAGCAGGCTGCTGGTTTCCGCACCCAGGATCACCGCGACTGCAACTAGCAGGGCACCGATGGCCAGGGTTCCAACCGCATCCCACATCGGGTTTCCGGTGACAGCGGTAAGGCCAACACCCAGAAACGCCAGCACCAGACCAACCAGTGCGGCAATGTCCTCAAGAACCACGACCGGTAGCTCCGGTGCCTTGGCGTGACGGATGTATTCAATAAGTGAAAGCTGTCCGCGGTCGTGGGCTACCTCGCGCAGCGCGGTGCGCAGACTGAAGCTTTCCAGCACAATGCTGACGCCGAGGATTACCAGTGGCAGCCAGAACAGCTCCAACTCGTGCGGGTGCTGAAGCTTCTGAATTCCTTCGTAGACGCTAAATAAGCCACCGATGCTGAACAGCACGATAGAAACCATGAAGGCATAGATGTAGCGCTGGCGGCCATAGCCGAATGGGTGATTCTGGGTAGCCTCACGCTTCGCCTTGCTGCCACCAATCAGCAGCAAAACCTGGTTGCCGGAATCAGCCAGCGAGTGGATTGCCTCGGCAAGCATCGAGCCGGAACCGGAAAAACCGGCGGCGACAAACTTGGTGGTCGCGATGCCTAGGTTGGCACCGAGCGCGGCAAAGATGGCTTTATTTGATCCGGAAGCACTCACGTCATCCAGCCTAGCCAAACTTAAGTTGGCTCTCAGCATGACCTTGGACGCCTGTCCGGTAGGGCACGGGTGGCGGGGTCGGGTGAAAATCCGGTAAACTATCCCACGGTGACGTGTCCGAGCGGCCGAAGGTACATGTCTCGAAAACATGTGTGGTTGAAAGACCACCGTGGGTTCAAATCCCACCGTCACCGCCATTGAACAACAAACCCCCTCTCAGTATTTGCGAGGGGGTTTGTTCTTCGAATCAAGCCAAGCCTTTGTTCTTCGAGGTACGCCCAGGGCTTGTTCTTCGGAGCAAATAGGAGCTGTTATGAAATTTGCGGCCAAGGCAGCGGTCATGGCGATTGCCGCCGGGCTTTTCATCGGCACAAATTCGGGTGCCGCCAATGCCTATACCCAGGGCCTCTGCGCAATAAGCACCCAGCAGCTCGGTTTCCTTTCCTGCCACAGCGGCGACCCCGCCAGTAAGACCAGCGTCGCGCTGATCGGTGACAGTCACACCCGCAGCTGGTTCGGCCCGGTTTCTGAGTTGGCAAAGAAATACGACTGGAAACTTACCGTGGTCAGCAAGAGCGCCTGCCCGCCACTTGACCCAGCAATGATTCCAGGTCACATTCCCAGCTCAACCTGCAAGCCATGGAACCAGAGCCTGTTGAAATTGCTATCCAGCGCCCCCGGATTCGACCTGGTGATCAACTCCAGCTCCAGCCTGGTGAGCCAGGGCCAAAGCGGTTTTGCTAAGGCATTCAAATCGATGGCATCCAAGATCACAGCGACCGGCGCCCAGTTGCTGGTGATTCGCGACAATCCCAAGCCGTCCAGCGACTTTCTGAATTGCATCAAGGCAAACCCTAAGTCTGCGGCCACCACCTGTGCCCGGGATCGCGCTTCCGCCCTGACGCCAAACGACCCAATGCCGGCAGCTGTGCAGGGCATGGCCGGAGTAAAAACCGCTAACTTCACCGACGCCTACTGCGGCGCCAAGACCTGCTCTCCGGTCATCGATGGCATCACCGTGTACCGCGATCACAGCCATATCAGCGCAGACTGGGCGATGCACCTTTTGCCAGTCTTGGATGCCGCGATTCCAGTCGGTTTCAAGCACTGAAACAGCTCTGATGCCTGTTTAGACGGGCCCGTAAATGCCATCTAGACTGGCCATATGATTGGCATCGGCACCCTGGTAAATGTCTTGGCGATTGTCGCCGGAAGCTCGCTCGGTGTGCTTTTGGGAAACCGCCTGCCGGAAAAAACCAATCGAACCGTCACCGATGCCCTCGGGCTGCTGACCCTGGTCCTCGGTGGTCTGAATCTGGCCAGCCTCGCGGAGCACTCCTTCACGGCAGCCACCGGCTTTGTCGGCACCTTCTTGGTGGTCACTTTCGCGATGCTTTTGGGGTCGATCACCGGCTCGTTGCTTGGTATTGAGGCCAGGCTGGAGTCCTTCGGTGGTTGGCTACAGGCCAAGTTGTCGCGAGGCAGGGCTACCACCGCCGATTCTCGTATTCGGTTCATCACCGGATACGTTGACGCTTCACTGATCTTGGCGATTGGTCCGATGGCCATCCTGGGTGCGATGAGCGACGGCATGGGGCAGGGCGCAAACACTCTGATTATTAAGGCGATCCTGGACGGATTCTTCTGTATCGCCTTTGCCGCCAGTCTCGGTTGGGGTGTAGCCGCCTCCGCAATCACGGTGGGGGTGTGGCAGTTTTTCCTCACCGCGGTCGCCGCTTTCGCCGGGGATTTCGTTCCGACCGCCATGGTGTCGGCCATCACCGCAACCGGCGGTGTTTTGATGTTGGCCATCGGCATCCGGCTGCTGAACATTAAGCGAATCGCGGTGGCGGACATGCTTCCTGCGCTCGTGTTCGCTCCGCTGCTCACCTGGCTGGTGAGCCTGATGCTGGGTGCCTAAATCAGGGCGCCTGATGCTGAGTGCCTAGCTTCCCAACGGGTATGGACCGGTCACCTTTTCCAGGGCTATCACAGCGGCCGCGATCGCTTCGAGGTCGACCGCGGTCAGCTGGTCTAGCTCCTGTTTCATCAACCCGGCACGCTCGGTGAAATGCTCCCGGAGTTTGGCGCGGCCGGCATCGGTTATTGCAACCAGTGTGGAGCGGCGATCGGTGTCACTGGTTCGCTTGGTGACCAGCCCAGCCTGCTCTAGAACCACGATCTGCCGGGTCATGACTGGAAGGCTGGTTTGATCGGCCTTAGCTAGGTCGCTAATTCTGGTCGCGCCACGCCTTGATAGCCCGGCAAGCAGCAGGAAGTGGCTCGGTGCAATACCGCTGGCGCTGTGACTCGGACGAGTCTTCCGGCCCAAACGAATTACGGCAAGCAGCAGGCGATCGGCGAGTTCCGGCTCGGTGTTTGAGTGCTTGGCGGCCGAGCTCATCGGCGGTCGTCCTCGATGGCGATTTCACCCGGTACACCGCCGCTGACTGTGGCCAAGTCCTGAACGTGATCCCGAACATGCTCTGCCACCGGAAGGTCGGTGGCGTGGTGCACGTGCTTTCCGCGTAGGCCGCTGGCCACTGCTGCGAGGGCAGCCATCACCGCTGCAATCAGAAATACCAGGACCAGTCCGTCGTGGAATGGCTCCTGAATCATCTGAGGGAAGAACTGCTTGCTGGTCAGCACATTCCACTGATTTGCACTGAGGTGAGCGGCAGCCGGTGAGCCCAGTAGTGCGCCCATCGGGTTGTAGCCCAGGAATGAAGAAAAGAGGACCGCGGCCGGGGGCAGGGCACCGATGGCCTGAGCCTGGGCGGTGCTCACACCCTGCGCGGTTAGGGCGGACACGATGTTGCTAGGCAGGTTGTTGGCCAGGCCCACAATCATCATCGAGAAAAACAGCCCCATGCTGAGCACCATGCCCGAGTTCATCAGGGCTGCCTGAATGCCGGCGGCACCGCCGCGCTGATTTGCAGGCACGGCGTTCATGATCGCGGTCTGGTTTGGCGCCGAGAACATTCCGCCACCGATTCCATTCAGGAAGATGAGTGCGGCGAAGGCCCAGTAGTTGAAGTTCACCGGCAACAGCAGCAGCGCAACAAAGCTGAGGCCAAACAGAATCATTCCGGCGGTGGCCAGGGTGCGTGCACCTTGACGATCGCTCAGGTAGCCGGAGAGTGGGCCGGCCACGAGGAATGCAATCGAAAGCGGCAACAGATAGATTGCGCTCCACAGCGGCGTTGAGTCGTAGCTGTAACCGTGTAGCGGCAACCATATTCCCTGAAGCCAGATGATAAGCATGAACTGCATGCCGCCGCGGGCGGTCGAGCTGAGCAGGTTGGCGAATGAGCCGGCGCTGAACGCGCGCAGCCTGAAGAGTTTGAGGTCGAACATCGGTGACGGTACCCGCGATTCGATGATGAAGAATGCCACTAGGAAGGCCACTCCCACCCAGATTCCGGTCTGGACGCCCGGGGCGGCCCAGCCCATGGCGTCGGTCTTGTAAGGCTGAATGCCGTAGACAATGCCGGTGAGCAGCGAGGTCAGGCCAATAGCGAATGTGATGTTGCCAAGCCAGTCGATTTGCGCCTTGCCACGCTTTCCAGAATCCTTCAGGGTGATGAAGGCCCAGATGGTTCCCAGGATTCCGAACGGCACCGAGACCCAGAACACCGCGCGCCAGTCAACAACCGCAAGGACACCACCGATGATGAGTCCTACGAACGAACCGGCGATTGCTGCCACCTGGTTGATGCCGATGGCAAAGCCACGCTTGTTGGCTGGGAAGGCATCGGTGAGGATGGCCGAGGAGTTGGCCAGCAGCATTGCGCCACCGATTCCCTGGGCGAATCGCCAGACCAGAAGCCACATTGCCCCGGCCTCATGCTGGAACGGATCAAGCGCGAGCGCCACCGATGCGGCTGCAAAGACCGTAAAACCCAGGTTGTAAATCCGAACTCGACCCAGGATGTCACCTAGGCGACCCAGACTTACCACCAAGACTGCGGTCACCAGCTGGTAGCCCATCATCAACCAAAGCAGGAAGCCCACGTTTTCTGGAGCCAGCGGGTTGACCCCAATGCCGCTGAAGATGGCGGGCAGCGAGATCAGGATGATGCTGGAGTTGATGGTGGCCATCAGCATTCCCAGCGTGGTGTTGCTGAGCGCGAGCCACTTGTAGCGCGGCGAAACCGGTGTAGAAGTCATGCGCCAATACTTGCCAATTACTTGACTAAAGTCAAGTATCTACCCGTCGATGGTAAAACCGGCGCTCGCCGTGGATACTAGGTGCATGGCAAAACTGGCGTTCCAACAAACCAACCTGCACGTGATTCTGGGCCGAGGCGAGAAGCTCGCAGCCCTTCACGGCGACATGGTTGTCCCGCTGAAGAACATCATCGGTGCCGAGGCGCTGGACAACAAATGGTGGACCAAGCTGGGCCTGCGAGTGCCGGGAACTGCCATTCCCGGAGTGATTGCGGCAGGAACATATATCTGGGGCAAGGACCGCGCCTTCGTCTGCTGGCACCGCGGGCAGCAACTCGTGCAAATCAACCTGACCGGCCACAATTACACCCGTCTGGTGATCGGTGTAGACGATGCCCAGGAGTGGGTAGACACCGTGACCATGTACATCACCAGTTGCTAATAGCAGATTCCTTAGGAATTTGCGCGCATTGCAAAAGATTTGTTTACAAACGCGTCGAAATCGTTATAGACTCGAGGTTTGCTCCCTAATTGCGCCCTCATATGGTGGTCGGCGCGCGTGTCGCATATAAAGGCGTCACTTTTGGGCGGCGATCTCCCATCCACTCACCCTTGAGTCACCCCACCCTTGGAGGGATTTTCTTTGGCTGCGAAAGACGCTAAGACCATTAAGAATGACCGATCGGCCCAGCGCCCTTCCTTCGCGAAGGTAAAGGAACCAATTGCGGTTCCGGATCTGCTGAGTCTGCAGACTGAAAGCTTCGAATGGTTGGTGGGCAGCGATGCCTGGCGCCAGATCGCAGGCCCGGATGCCAAGAACGGTCTAGAGGAGATCTTCGAGGAGATCTCGCCAATCACCGACAGCTCCGGCAATGCACAGGACTCCAAGATGGAGCTCACTTTCATGGAGCCATCGCTGGACGACCCTCAGTTCACTCCAGAGCAGTGCAAGGAAAAGGGCAAGTCCTACACTCGCCCGCTCTACATCAAGGCTGAGTTCATCAACATCCTGACCGGTGAGATCAAGAGCCAGACCGTTTTCATGGGTGACTTCCCAGTCATGACCGAAAAGGGTACCTTCATCATCAACGGCACCGAGCGCGTGGTTGTATCGCAGCTGGTCCGTTCCCCAGGTGTCTACTTCTCGGTGTCCACCAACACCACCGGTAACCTGGACGTCCGTAACAACAAGGCTCAGATCATCCCGAGCCGCGGTTCGTACCTCGAGTTCCTGACCGAGTGGGTCAAGGACGAGCGCAAGCCGGTTGCTCGCTTCGGCCAGCCAATCGTTCAGGTGCAGGTAGACCGCAAGACCAAGGTCTCCGCAACCATCTTCCTCAAGGCCCTTGGCCTCACCGAGGAACAGATCCGCGAAGAGTTCTCGGACATCAAGAGCGCCGTTGAGGGCAGCAGCTACGGCTGGGAGTTCGACCTCGACCTCATCGAGAACACTCTTGCCTACGACAAGTCGAAGGTATTTGCCACCCCAATCGTCACCAAGGAAGACGCACTGCGCGAGCTGTACCGCAAGGTCCGCGGCGAGCAGGCCGGTGCCGAGGTTTCGGAGCAGTGGCTGCGCAGCACCTACTTCGACAGCAAGCGCTACAACCTGGCAAAGGTTGGTCGCCACAAGCTGAACCGCAAGCTGGGCATCAACGAGGCAGCAGACGCTACCACGCTGACCGTCAACGACATCGTGGCTACCCTGAAGTACCTGCTGATGTTCGACCTCTCCATCAAGAACAACGCTGCAGCTAGCAACGTTCGCCTGGAGTTTGACCTGAACCTGGGCGGCGCCAAGAGCAGCATCACCGTAAGCGCAGACGACATCGATGACTTCTCGAACCGTCGTATCCGCTCGGTGGGCGAGCTAATCCAGAACCAGATCCGTATCGGTCTTAGCCGTATGGAGCGCGTGGTTCGCGAGCGCATGTCCACCCAGGACATCGAGGCCATCACCCCTCAGACCCTGATCAACCTGCGCCCTGTGGTGTCGGCTATCAAGGAGTTCTTCGGTGCCAGCCAGCTGTCGCAGTTCATGGACCAGAACAACCCACTTGCCGGTCTGGCGCACAAGCGTCGTCTCTCGGCACTTGGACCTGGTGGTATCGCTCGTGAGCGTGCCCAGATGGAGGTCCGTGACGTACACCCTTCGCACTACGGCCGTATGTGTCCGGTTGAGACCCCAGAAGGTCCAAACATCGGTCTGATTGGTTCGTTGACCGCGTACGCACGCATCAACACCTTCGGCTTCATCGAGACCCCGTACCGCAAGGTAGTCAACGGCAAGGTCACCGACACCATTGAGTACCTTGACGCAGCAGCCGAGGATGGCAACACCATCGCCGGTGCCGACGTCCAGCTCAAGTCGGACAAGTCCTTCGCCGCAAAGCGCGTTATCGCTCGTTACCGCGGTGACGTTGTTGAGGCTTCGGCCGAAGACGTTGACTACGTGGACATTTCGCCACGTCAGTTGGCTTCGGTCTCCACCTCGCTCATTCCGTTCCTTGAGCACGACGACTCGTCGCGTGCACTGATGGGTGCCAACATGCAGCGTCAGGCAGTTCCACTGCTGCGCAGCGAGAGCCCATACGTAGGCACCGGCATGGAGCGCGTTGCCGCGATCGACTCTGGCGCCGTTCTGGTGAACGAAAACGCCGGTGTGGTTTCGGACGTAGACGCAGACGTCATCACCGTCCAGCAGGACAAGGGTGGCATCAAGCAGTACGTAATGCGTAAGTTCGAGCGCTCCAACCAGGGCACTGCCATCAACCAGCGCGTGCTGGTCTCGGTGGGTCAGCGCGTTGAGACCGGAGACGTCCTTGCCGATGGTCCAGCAACCGAGAACGGTGAGCTTGCCTTGGGTAAGAACCTGCTCGTGGCATTCATGCCATGGGAGGGTCACAACTTCGAGGACGCCATCATCCTGAGCCAGAACCTGGTCAAGGAAGACACCCTGTCCTCGATCCACATCGAGGAGTACGAGGTTGACTCGCGCGACACCAAGCTTGGTGCCGAAGAGATCACCGCCGACCTTCCAAACGTGTCCCAGGAAGCCCTCGCACAGCTTGACGAGACCGGCATCATCCGCATCGGTGCCGAGGTTCGCCCTGGTGACATCCTGGTAGGTAAGGTCACTCCAAAGGGTGAGACCGAGCTTTCCGCCGAGGAGCGCCTGCTCCGCGCTATCTTCAACGAGAAGAGCCGCGAAGTTCGCGACACCTCGCTGAAGGTGCCACACGGCGAGCAGGGTACCGTCATCGGCGTCAAGGTCTTCTCGGCCGACGAGGGTGACGAGCTGGGTGCAGGCGTGAACAAGCGCGTGGTAGTCCACATCGCCCAGAAGCGTAAGATCACCGAGGGTGACAAGCTTGCCGGTCGTCACGGAAACAAGGGTGTTATCTCCAAGATTCTCCCTGTTGAAGACATGCCGTTCCTCGAGGACGGAACCCCGGTTGACGTAGTTCTGAACCCACTGGGTATCCCAGGTCGAATGAACTTCGGTCAGGTACTCGAGACCCACCTCGGTTGGATTGCCAGCCAGGGTTGGAAGGTCGACAACGCCGCTGAGTGGGCCAAGGAACTGGTTGCCGAGATGTACGAGGGTGCACCTGGTACCAAGGTTGCAACCCCAATCTTCGATGGCGCGAGCAAGGATGAGGTTGTCGGTCTGCTGGCCAGCACCCTGCCAAACCGCGACGGAAACCGCATGGTTTCGGAGAAGGGTAAGGCACGTCTGTTCGATGGTCGCTCCGGCGAGCCATTCCCAGCGCCAATCTCGGTCGGTTACATGTACGTGCTCAAGCTGCACCACCTGGTTGACGACAAGATTCACGCACGTTCTACCGGTCCTTACAGCATGATCACCCAGCAGCCGCTCGGTGGTAAGGCTCAGTTCGGTGGACAGCGCTTCGGTGAGATGGAAGTGTGGGCCCTCCAGGCCTACGGTGCCGCTCACACCCTGCAGGAGCTCCTCACCATCAAGTCGGACGACATTACCGGTCGTGTGAAGACTTACGAGGCGATCGTCAAGGGTGAGAACATCCAGGCCCCAGGTATTCCAGAGTCGTTCCGCGTTCTGGCCAAGGAAATGCAGTCCCTGGCCCTGAACGTCGAGGTTCTGGACGTAGCCGGCAACGTGGTTACCCTCCGTGAGGAAGACCGCGACGAGGGCGACCGCGCAGCTGAAGAGCTGGGCATCAACCTGTCTCGCAACGAGAACAGCGCCGTCGACAACGAATTCACCGAGTTCTAAACCCGGACCAAAAGAGATTTAGGAATTAAGGAATAAACATGGAAGTTGAAAACTTCGACGCACTCCGCGTTGGCCTTGCAACCGCCAACGACATCCGCTCATGGTCCCACGGCGAGGTTAAGAAGCCAGAGACCATCAACTACCGCACTCTCAAGCCTGAGAAGGACGGCCTGTTCTGCGAGAAGATCTTCGGTCCTACCAAGGACTGGGAATGTTCCTGTGGAAAGTACAAGCGCGTCCGCTTCAAGGGCATCGTTTGTGAGCGCTGTGGTGTAGAAGTAACCAAGTCGAGCGTTCGTCGTGAGCGCATGGGCCACATCGAGCTGGCTGCTCCGGTTACTCACATCTGGTACTTCAAGGGTGTTCCAAGCCGTCTGGGCTACCTGCTCAACATGGCTCCAAAGGACCTTGAGAAGATCATCTACTTTGCCGCCTACCGCGTCATGGACGTTCACGAGGACGACAAGGCAGCCGACTACCCAATGGTTCGCGAGGACTACATCCAGCGCGTAGCCGACATCCTGGACGAGCGTGACGCTCAGCTTCAGGAGCTGGCAGCCGACGAGATCGCCGCGCTGAACGCGCACGGTCTGGTACTGCAGCACTCGGACAAGCTGTGGGAGACCCCAATCTGGGTTGACGCACAGTTCACCAAGTCGCTGGAGCAGCTAGTTGCAGCCCACGAGAAGAGCCCAGAGTCCTACTGGAGCGGCAAGCGTGCCGCTGCGGCAGCAGCCGAGGCAGCAGACACCGACGCACCAGTCGTACGTGATGCAGCCACCGGCAAGGAAATCGAGCGCATCCTCAAGGACTTCAAGAAGAAGACCGAGAAGGTTGTGCGCGAGTACGGTCGTCGCGAGCGTCGCGAGAGCCTGTTCCGCGAGCAGCACGCCTGGCATATGTTCCTGACTGCAAAGCCAGGACAGCTGATCCAGAACGATGACCTGTTCGACGCATTTGCTTACCAGTACGGTGACTACTTCGATCTGTCGATCGGTGCAGAGGCCGTAAAGCGCGTTCTCATCGACTTCAACCTCGAGGACGAAGCCCGCAAGCTGCGCGAGGAAATCGCTGGCAACAAGGGTGCAAAGCAGACTCAGGCCATCAAGCGTCTGAAGGTTGTTCAGTCGTTCATCAACAGCGAGACCGCACCTCACTCGATGGTGCTGGATGTGCTGCCAGTTCTGCCACCGGAGATCCGTCCGATGGTTCAGCTGGACGGTGGACGTTTCGCAACCTCCGACCTCAACGACCTCTACCGTCGTGTGATCAACCGCAACAACCGTCTGAAGCGCTTCATCGACCTCGGTGCAGTTCCTCAGACCATTCTGAACAACGAGAAGCGCATGCTTCAGGAGGCCGTCGACGCACTGTTCGACAACGGTCGCCGTGGCCGCGCCGTTACCGGTACCGGTAACCGTGCCCTCAAGTCCCTGAGCGACCTGCTCAAGGGTAAGCAGGGTCGTTTCCGTCAGAACCTGCTGGGTAAGCGTGTTGACTACTCGGGTCGTTCGGTTATCGTTGTCGGTCCTCAGCTGAAGCTGCACCAGTGTGGTCTTCCAAAGCTGATGGCACTGGAGCTCTTCAAGCCATTCGTCATGAAGCGTCTTGTTGACCAGGGCTTCGCTCAGAACATCAAGAGCGCAAAGCGCATGGTTGAGCGCAGCCGTCCACAGGTTTGGGACGTTCTGGAAGAAGTTATCCGCGAGCGTCCGGTTCTGCTGAACCGTGCACCAACCCTGCACCGTCTGGGTATCCAGGCCTTCGAGCCACAGCTGGTTGAGGGTAAGGCTATTCAGCTGCACCCACTGGTTTGTGCCGCCTTCAACGCCGACTTCGACGGTGACCAGATGGCAGTCCACGTACCGCTTTCGGTTGAGGCCCAGGCCGAGGCTCGCATCCTGATGCTTGCTTCGAACAACATCCTGAAGCCTTCGGACGGTCGCCCAGTTGCTGTTCCTTCGCAGGACATGATCATCGGTCTGTTCCACCTGACCGAGCTCACCCCAGCCAAGGACGCCGACAAGGTCAAGACCTACGGCTCGGTTGCAGAGGCTCAGATGGCCTTCGACCGCGGCTTCCTTGACCTGCGCGACCAGATCGACATCCGCGTCAACGGCGAGCTCCGCAAGGGCACCTCGCTTGGCCGCGTCTTGTTCCGCGACACCCTCCCAGAGGGCTTCGAGTGGACCGAGGAGCAGGTTGGCAAGAAGCAGATCACCAAGATCATCACCGAGATGGTGGAGAACTTCTCGCGCACCGAGGTAGCTCAGTCGCTTGACCGAATCAAGGATGCCGGTTTCAAGTGGGCAACCCGTTCGGGTGTATCGATGTCGGTTTCGGACGCTAACTTCGACTCCGGTGAGTTCGAGGCAGCTCGCGCCACTGCAATCAAGGCAGCCGAGGCAGAGCACACCAAGATTCAGGAAGCCTACGAGAACGGTCTGATCGACGACCTGGAGCGCCGCGACAAGCTCGGTGCACTCTGGTTCAAGCAGACCAACGACATCCAGACCACCCTGCAGGGCGCAATCCCAGCAGACAACGCCATCTTCAAGATGGTCACCTCTGGTGCTCGTGGTAACTGGCTACAGATTCGTTCGATCATCGGTATGCGTGGTCCTGTGACCACCTCGTCCGGTGACTTCGCTCCGATGCCTGTAAAGGGTAACTACCTGCTTGGTCTGACCGCCAACGAGTACTTCATCAACGCGACCGGTGCCCGTAAGGGTAACGCGGACACCGCGATGAAGACCGCTGCCGCTGGTTACCTGACCCGTCGTCTGGTAGACGTCGCTCAGGACGTAATCATCCGCGTCGAGGATTGTGGCACCGCCCGTGGCCTCGAGAAGGACCTGATGGACGACGACCAGGTCGAGCTCTCGATCCTGCACCGTAACCTGCTGAACGACGTTGTCGTTGGCAAGGACACCATCGCGAAGGCCGGCCAGAAGCTGGACCAGAAGTTGGTAACCCTGCTCAAGGCAGCCGGCGAGGAGTCGGTCATGGTTCGCTCGGTTCTTACCTGTGAGTCGGAAGACGGCATCTGTGCCGCCTGCTACGGTGACTCGCTGGCAACCGGTGACGCAGTCGAGCTCGGTGAGGCCATCGGTATCATCGCCGCTCAGTCGATTGGTGAGCCTGGTACCCAGCTGACCATGCGTACCTTCCACACCGGTGGTGCCGCATCCAACGCCCGTAAGCAGACCATTCTGAAGTCGATCGGTGGTCAGAAGGTTCGTGTAGAGCGTCTGATTTCGTACGACATCACCCAGGGTCTGAACGGTGTTACCGACCTCCTAGAGGCTCGTGTTGGTTGGCGTCAGGCCGGCAAGGTTGGCGTTATGGCCTTCTGGGGCGGTACCGTCGACATCGTCGAGGTAACCGGCTCGGGTAGCTCAAGCAAGTTCGACGTCTACGTGCGTCCGAACGGTGAGCAGGCCGAGAAGGAAGCCACCGAGTTGGCAGCACGCTACTCGTTCAGCCGTACCACCAGCAAGACCTTCAAGAAGCTCTCGCCATTTGCGCCAATCACCTCGGTGAACAGCCTTGACGACCTTCTGGTTGAAAAGGGTGAGGTTGTCGAGGCCGGAGATCAGCTGGTAGACGGTACCCCGATTCCACACGAGGTTCTGATGATCAAGGGTGCCCGCGAGGCCGCAGCCGAGATCATCCGCGGTGTACAGGCGATCTACGGTTCGCAGGGTGTACCGCTGCACGACAAGCACCTCGAGGTAATCGTCCGCCAGATGCTCGGAAAGGTCACCGTCATTGAGTCGGGCGACACCGAGATGCTTCCTGGTGAGATCGTTGACCGCGTGAAGTTCACCAAGATCAACCGCGCTGCGGTTGAGGCCGGCAAGAAGCCTGCCTCGGCACGTCAGGAAGTCATGGGTATGACCCGTGCCTCGCTGGCTGCGCAGTCGTGGCTGTCGGCAGCTTCGTTCCAGGAGACCACCCGAGTTCTGACTCAGGCTGCTCTGGACCGCAAGAGCGACAAGCTGGTGGGTCTCAAGGAGAACGTCATCATCGGTAAGCTCATCCCGGCCGGTACTGGTCTGTTCAAGTACCGCAACATCCAGGTTGACGCCACCGAAGAAGCGAAGAACGAGAAGTACCCGAACCGAATCTGGGCCGCACCTAGCGCAGATGACAGTTTCGACTACGACAACGTCTTCAACCACACCGATCTGAGCTTCACCTCGATTGAGTCCTACGCGGGCGATTCGAGCGAGGCTCCAGCAGAGGACAACTAAAACATTTGACCCGTCGGAGCGTCTTGCGCTACGCTGGAATGAGCGTGTGCTAGGCGCACCTGACGTTCCGAGATAGCGTAGATCGCTCCGGCGGGTCACCAAGAGAAATATGCCAAGTCAAATTGGTGGTTATCGAGTTCGCTCTGAACCGAAAACCCCGAAGCTGGCAAGCAACAAAATCTCCGGGCCATATTGGCTCGGGCTCTAACAAGGAGAAGTAGTGCCAACAATTCAGCAGTTGGTCCGCAAGGGACGCACGGCTAAGGTCAGCAAGACCAAGACCCCTGCGCTTAAGGCCAGCCCACAGCGCCGCGGTGTTTGCACCCGTGTGTACACCACCACCCCTAAGAAGCCAAACTCGGCTCTGCGTAAGGTGGCTCGTGTCAAGCTCAGCAACGGTATCGAAGTAACCGCCTACATCCCGGGCGAGGGTCACAACCTGCAGGAGCACTCGATGGTGCTCGTTCGCGGTGGTCGTGTTAAGGACCTCCCTGGTGTTCGCTACAAGATCGTCCGTGGTGCTCTTGACACCCAGGCAGTTAAGAACCGTAAGCAGGCTCGCAGCCAGTACGGTGCAAAGAAGGGTAAGTAATGCCTCGCAAAGGTCCAGTTTCTAAGCGTCCAGTAGTAGCCGACCCGGTATACGGTTCGCCTGTTGTATCGCAGCTCGTCAACAAGATTCTTCTTGACGGCAAGAAGTCTCTCGCAGAGCAGATCGTTTACGGCGCTCTCTCGGGTGCAGCCAACAAGTCGGGCACCGAGGCAGTCATCCTGCTGAAGAAGGCTCTCGACAACATCCGCCCGACCGTCGAGGTTCGCTCGCGTCGTGTTGGTGGTTCGACTTACCAGGTTCCAGTTGAGGTCAAGGCGCTGCGCGCTAACACCCTGGCTATGCGCTGGTTGGTTTCGTACGCCAAGGCTCGTCGTGAGAAGACCATGACCGACCGCCTCATGAACGAGATCCTCGATGCTTCGAACGGCCTTGGTGCCGCTGTGAAGCGCCGCGAGGACACTCACAAGATGGCCGAGTCCAACAAGGCATTCGCACACTACCGCTGGTAACAGCAGAGGCATCCGCCTGTTAACCCCGAGTTCAACAGGCGGATGTATCTATTTCTTTTAGACACTTTCTTAACTAAACGGAGGAACCGTGGCACAAGACGTGCTCACCGACCTGAACAAGGTTCGCAACATCGGCATCATGGCTCACATCGATGCCGGTAAGACCACCACCACCGAGCGAATCCTGTTCTACACCGGTATCACTCACAAGATCGGTGAGGTGCACGACGGTGCAGCCACCATGGACTGGATGGAGCAGGAGCAGGAGCGCGGTATCACCATTACCTCGGCTGCTACCACCTGTTTCTGGAACAAGAACCAGATCAACATCATTGACACCCCAGGACACGTGGACTTCACCGTTGAGGTAGAGCGTTCGCTTCGTGTTCTCGACGGTGCAGTTGCCGTTTTCGACGGCAAGGAAGGTGTTGAGCCACAGTCTGAGACCGTTTGGCGTCAGGCAGACAAGTACGTAGTTCCACGTATCTGCTTCGTAAACAAGATGGACAAGCTGGGTGCTGACTTCTACTTCACCGTAGACACCATCATCAAGCGTCTTGGTGCTCGTCCACTGGTTATCCAGCTCCCAATCGGTGCCGAGAGCACCTTCGAGGGTGTTGTTGACCTAATCGAGATGCGCGCGCTGACCTGGCGTGGAGACGTCGAGATGGGTGCGAAGTACAACGTTGAAGAGATCCCAGCCGACCTCAAGGACAAGGCCGAGGAGTACCGTCAGGTTCTGCTCGAGACCGTAGCCGAGAGCGACGACGCACTGATGGAGAAGTTCTTCGGTGGCGAGGAGCTGACCGTAGCCGAGATCAAGAAGGCCATCCGCAAGATGACCATCGCTTCGGAGATCTACCCAGTTCTCTGTGGCTCGGCCTTCAAGAACAAGGGTGTACAGCCAATGCTGGACGCCGTTATCGACTTCCTGCCTTCGCCGCTGGACGTTCCTTCGGTTGAGGGTGGAGACCCACGCGACGAAGAGAAGCGTCTGACCCGTGAGGCAACCGCCGACGCACCATTCTCGGCTCTGGCCTTCAAGGTTATGACCCACCCGTTCTTCGGCCGTCTGACCTACATCCGCGTTTACTCCGGTACCGCGAACCAGGGTGACCAGGTTGTTAACTCGACCAAGGGCAAGAAGGAGCGCATCGGAAAGCTGTTCCAGATGCACGCCAACAAGGAAAACCCTGTTGAGTCGGTAACCGCTGGCCACATCTACGCTGCCATCGGTCTGAAGGACACCACCACCGGTGACACCCTCTGTGACCCAGACAACCAGATTGTTCTGGAGTCGATGACCTTCCCTGAGCCTGTTATCTCGGTTGCTATTGAGCCAAAGACCAAGGGTGACCAGGAGAAGCTGGGTCTGGCTATCCAGAAGCTAGCCGAAGAGGACCCAACCTTCCGCGTTGAGCACGACCACGAGACCGGCCAGACCGTTATCTCGGGCATGGGTGAGCTCCACCTGGACATCCTCGTTGACCGTATGCGTCGAGAGTTCAAGGTTGAGGCCAACGTTGGTAAGCCAATGGTTGCTTACCGCGAGACCATCCGTCGCAACGTGGACAAGTACGACTACACCCACAAGAAGCAGACCGGTGGTTCGGGTCAGTTCGCTAAGGTCCAGATCAAGCTCGAGCCTATGGAGGTCGAGGGCGACAAGACCTACGAGTTCGTGAACGCCGTTACCGGTGGTCGCGTTCCTCGTGAGTACATCCCAAGCGTTGACGCTGGTATCCAGGACGCAATGCTTGTTGGTACCCTTGCCGGTTACCCAATGGTCGGCGTCAAAGCAACCATCCTCGATGGTGCCTACCACGACGTTGACTCTTCGGAAATGGCCTTCAAGATTGCCGGTTCGATGGCATTCAAGGAAGCCGTCCGCATGGCAAACCCAGTTCTGCTCGAGCCGCTGATGGCCGTCGAAGTTCGTACCCCAGAGGAATACATGGGTGACGTAATCGGTGACCTCAACTCGCGCCGCGGACAGATTCAGTCGATGGAAGACGCCATGGGCGTCAAGGTCGTTCGCGCCCTGGTTCCACTGTCTGAGATGTTCGGTTACGTTGGTGACCTACGCTCGAAGACTTCGGGTCGTGCGGTCTACTCCATGACTTTCGAGACCTACGCTGAGGTTCCGCGAGCTGTGGCCGACGAGATCGTCCAGAAGAACAAGGGCGAGTAGTAGTTTCCTACTGCTTCCGAAACCAAGTAAAATAAAAAAATCCCACAATCTCTTCGGGTAGAACCCTGCCCGATGATTTATGACGAGTCCTGAGGAGGACCCCAAATGGCAAAGGCGAAATTCGAGCGCACTAAGCCGCACGTCAACATTGGTACCATCGGTCACGTTGACCACGGTAAGACCACTCTGACTGCTGCTATCACCAAGGTGCTTCACGACAAGTACCCAAACCTGAACGCAAGCTACGCTTTCGATCAGATCGACAACTCCCCAGAGGAGAAGCAGCGCGGTATTACCATCAACATCTCGCACGTTGAGTACCAGACTGAGAAGCGCCACTACGCACACGTAGACGCTCCAGGTCACGCTGACTACATCAAGAACATGATCACCGGTGCTGCTCAGATGGACGGCGCAATCCTCGTGGTTGCTGCTACCGACGGCCCAATGCCACAGACCCGCGAGCACGTTCTGCTTGCTCGCCAGGTTGGCGTTCCTTACATCGTTGTTGCTCTGAACAAGTCGGACATGGTTGACGACGAGGAAATCCTCGAGCTCGTTGAGGTTGAGGTCCGCGACCTTCTCAGCAGCCAGGAGTTCCCAGGCGACGACGCTCCAGTTGTTCGCGTTTCGGCTCTGAAGGCTCTTGAGGGCGACGCAACTTGGGGCGAGAGCGTCCTGAAGCTTATGGATGCAGTGGACAGCTTTGTTCCTGAGCCAGAGCGCGACACCGACAAGCCATTCTTGATGCCTGTTGAGGACGTCTTCACCATCACCGGTCGTGGAACCGTAGTTACCGGTAAGGTAGAGCGCGGCCAGATCAAGGTGAACGACGAAATCGAAATCGTTGGTATCCGCGACAAGCAGAAGACCACCGTTACCGGTATCGAGATGTTCCGCAAGCTGCTCGACTACGCAGAGGCTGGCGAGAACGTCGGTCTGCTGCTCCGTGGTACCAAGCGCGAGGACGTTGAGCGTGGTCAGGTTCTGGTTAAGCCAGGTTCGATCACCCCTCACACCAACTTCGACGCCAACGTCTACATCCTTTCGAAGGATGAGGGTGGCCGCCACAACCCGTTCTACGCAAACTACCGTCCACAGTTCTACTTCCGTACCACTGACGTAACTGGTGTTATCACCCTGCCAGCCGGTACCGAGATGGTAATGCCAGGCGACACCACTGAGATGACCGTTGAGCTCATCCAGCCAATCGCTATGGAAGAGGGTCTGCGTTTCGCTATCCGTGAGGGTGGCCGCACCGTAGGTGCCGGTACCGTCACCAAGATCAACAAGTAAGTTACCCTTACTCGAATCGGGAAGCCCCGGGCCTTATGGTCCGGGGCTTTTCGTTTAACCTCAGATAGCAGCTATCACCCTGGCCAGTTCTGAAGCGTTTCAATCGGGAACTAGAGTTGGACTGACCCACCCCTGACCTTCAAAACCCTATGACCTTCAATCTCAGTGAAGAGGCGCAATGACCAGTTGGATTCGTGTAGTAGAGGACTCGGTGCCCGCCGTTGGTCAGCGACCGGTCTATCTGGTACGCAAGGAATTCTCGCTCGATGCTGTGCCCGCCTCGGTGACTTTGAAGGCAAGTGCACACGGGCTCTATACCGCGTTCGTAAACGGTGTTCGGGTGGGACGAGACGAACTGACGCCTGGCTACACCGAGTACTCGGCACACACCCAATACCAAAGCTATGAAGTAGCCGGCTTGCTACAACTGGGGAGGAATGCCCTGGTATTCGAGTTGGCGGACGGCTGGTATCGCGGTGCTGTTGGTTTGCTACAGGTGGGGGACCAGTACGGTAAATCGGTGGAGCTGTGGGCGGAACTCTTGGACGCGAGCGTGCCGGGAGTTCCTATCACCGCGACTGACAATTCTTGGAGGAGCAAGCCCTCCCACATCCTGTCTGCCGATCTATTTATGGGACAGGTGGAAGATCTGACGCAGCTGGACCCCGCTGCCTACCTGGTTGGCCAAGATCCAAGCGAGTGGATACCGGTGCTGGAGGCCAGTTACACAGGAAAGCTGGTTCCTCAAACCGTGGAACCAAATCGAGTTACCGAATACCTGCAGCCCAAGTCGATTCGGCGCCTTGGCCCAGCCACGCAGGTTATTGACTTTGGCCAGAATTTGAACGGCTGGGTGCGGCTTTCGCAGCTGGGTTCAGTCGGTACTCGAATCACCCTGACCCACGGTGAGTGGCTTGATGCCAATGGCGATGTAACTCTAGAGAATCTGCAGGTCAATTTCCCGATCTTCCCGCATCCGGTGGAGTGCCACCAGATAGACACCGTGATCTCGGACGGCAACGCAGATTCGGTTTTTGAACCGCGCTACACTACCCACGGCTTCCAGTTCGTGCGTGTTGAAGGACTGGATGAAGACCTTGACCCGGCAAATGTTTCTGCCGCGGCAGTTCATACCGACCTAAAGCGGCTGGGACACTTCGCCAGCTCCGATGAGCGCCTGAACTGGCTGCACCAAGCCGCTGACTGGAGTTTCCGCGGCAATGCCTGTGACGTGCCCACCGACTGCCCAACCCGCGAGCGCTCGGGTTGGACCGGAGACTGGCAGCTTTACGCGGAGACCGCGGCGTTCCTCTATGACGTGCGCGAGTTCAATCGCAAATTCCTGACCGACGTTCGCATAAACCAAAAGCCGGACGGCATGGTGATGAACATCGCTCCTTTTGAGCGCATTTCCACCGAGGGAATCCCCGGAGCCTCCAATGGTTCATCGGGTTGGGGTGACGTGCTTGTGCAGGCACCATTGATGATGTATCGCGCCTACGGGGACACCGATCAACTTGCGGAGAACTTTGATGCGATGGTGGCCTGGATTGAGTTTGCAGCCAATTTGGCCGCCACCGCCCGGCACGCCAGCCGAAGCGATCAGCCGAAGAAACCATACGAGGATTACCTGTGGGACACCGGTTACCACTGGGGAGAGTGGATGGAGGCCGGTGTTGAGTTTGACTTCTTCAAATTCAGCGAATCAGATAAGGGACTTGTGGCAACCGCCTACCTTCATCGATCCGCTCGCGATGCCGCCACGATAGCCAAGATCCTGGGTAAGCCCGCCGCGGTGATCGTACGGCTGGAATTATTGGCCGAAAATTCGCGCCTGGCCTGGCGTGACGAATACCTGTTGGCAGACGGGCGCCTGACCCAGCCTTCCCAGGCAAACTACGCAAGGTCGCTGGCATTCGGGTTATTCCCGACCAACTTGGAGGCCGCTGCCGCAGCCGAGCTCAATCGATTGGTCGTGGAGAACGGGTACCGGTTAAGCACCGGATTCCTGACCACCCCGATGCTGCTGCCGGTGCTTTGCGACCATGGCTACGCCGAAACCGCCTATCGCCTGTTGTTCCAAGAGCAAGAGCCTTCCTGGTTAGCAATGCGCAACCGTGGCGCCACCACTATTTGGGAACAGTGGCATGGCGTTGACGCCGACGGTGTGCCACACGAGTCGCTCAACCACTACAGCAAGGGTGCGGTCATCTCGTTCCTGCACCAATACCTGGTTGGATTGAAGCCGCTAACCCCGGGTTACAGCAGATTCCAGGTGAAGCCGGTCCCCACCAGCGAAGTTGATTGGGTGGAGTTAAGCCTGAACACCCCGCACGGTCTGATTCAGGTGGAATGGCGCAGGTCCAGAGATGACTTCACGGTGGAGGTGCTGGTGCCGGATTTCACCGAGGCAGAGGTTACTCTTCCGGGCGGAAGCACGCACATCTTGGCCCCAGGTGAACATTTGCTGACCTGCAGCCTATAGTGGGGCTGTAACCGCAACACACCCGACTGCGTGGGCACTGCTCGGTGGGAAAAAACCCGCGGAATCGCGCGGAGTCTGACTTTAGCGATGGCGGCAATAAAAACTTGCAATGACACGCCACCTTGTGGCAGACTAGACAGGTTCGCAAGATTTGCGCGCTGTCTGCGCGCTCACTGCAGGCAGTGTGAACCACCGGAATCGGTGGGGCCGGCCGCAGCAAGAACAAAAATGTGACTACCTAAACGCGGTCGATCGGGACGGATATTATCCGACACGCCCGACAGCGTGGGTGGGAGAAGCAGTACCCCACCGGGTTCCTACCGCGGCAAAGTATTCGTCAAGAATGCTGCAACGGTATTCCGGTGGATTTGACAGATAAACAGTGGTGCAACAGAAGTAGTGCTACTTAGCGTCCTGCGGCCTGACGGCCAAAGGTGTGAACGAAAGAGAGTCAAGATGGCGGCACAGAAGATCCGCATTCGACTTAAGTCGTACGACCACGAGGTCATCGACACTTCGGCTCGCAAGATCGTCGACACGGTTACCCGTGCCGGTGCGACCGTAGTTGGCCCAGTGCCTCTGCCTACCGAGAAGAACGTGGTTTGTGTAATCCGTTCCCCTCACAAGTACAAGGACAGCCGCGAGCACTTCGAGATGCGCACCCACAAGCGTGTTATCGACATCATCGACCCAACTCCTAAGGCAGTTGACTCGTTGATGCGTCTCGACCTTCCTGCAGACGTAAACATCGAGATCAAGCTGTAAGGACCGGATCAGAATGTCTATCGAAAACAAGACTGTAAAGGGCCTGCTGGGCAAGAAGCTCGGCATGACCCAGATGTGGGACGAGAACAACCACCTCATCCCTGTAACCGTGATTGAAGCCGGTTCCAACATCGTTACCCAGGTGAAGACCGTTGACACCGATGGCTACAACGCCGTTCAGGTTGCTTACGGTGCCGTAACCCCTAAGCACGTAAACCAGCCAGCCGCTGGTCACTTTGCTAAGGCAGGCATCAACCCTCGCCGCCACCTCACCGAGATCCGCACCGCTGACGCCGCTGAATATGCAGTTGGCCAGGAGCTGGGCGTTGAGACTCTAGAGGTCGGCTCGAAGATCGACGTAGTCGGTACCAGCAAGGGTAAGGGCTTCGCCGGTCACATGAAGCGCCACGGCTTCTCGGGTGTTGCTGCATCGCACGGTGCACACCGCAACCACCGTAAGCCAGGTTCGATTGGTGCCACCACCACCCCGGGACGCGTTTTCAAGGGAATGCGCATGGCTGGTCGTATGGGCTCGGACCGCGTTACCACTCTTAACCTCACCCTGCACGCTGTAGACGCCGAGCGCGGTCTACTGCTGGTCAAGGGTGCTGTTCCAGGTCCTAAGGGATCGCTCGTATTCGTCCGCAACGCAGTGAAGGGAGCGTAACCTAAATGGCTAACACTTCGGTTGACGTTCTCGACGTCCAGGGCAAGAAGGCCGGCACCGCCGAGCTTCCTGCAGACCTGTTCGACGTCCAGACCAACGTTCCACTTATCCACCAGGTAGTAGTAGCCCAGCTGGCTGCTGCACGCCAGGGCACCCAGAGCACCAAGCGTCACGCTGAGGTCTCGGGTACCGGTAAGAAGCCTTTCAAGCAGAAGGGTACCGGCCGCGCTCGTCAGGGTTCGCTCCGTGCTCCACAGATGCGCGGCGGTTGGGTCTCCCACGGTCCAACTCCTCGTACCTACGAGCAGCGCACCCCTAAGAAAATGATTGCTGCTGCACTCAAGGGTGCACTGAGCGACCGCGCACGCGCTGGCCGTCTGCACGTAGTTGCAGAGTTCGCACTCGGTGCAACTCCTTCGACCAAGGCAGCTTCGGCTTACATTGCGAGCCTCACTGCACGTCCAAACGTTCTGATCGTTCTGGACCGCAGCGACGCAATCAGCTACCTGAGCCTGCGTAACCTCCAGGGCGTTCACGTCCTGCCGGTTGACCAGCTCAACGCATACGATGTCCTGCTGGCTGACGACGTGGTATTCACCAAGTCGGCTCTGGACGCATTCATCGCTGGCCCAGCCAAGGGTGCTTCGGTCAAGGCCGTAGCCACCTCGGCGGAAGCTAACTAGGAGGATCCCCGTGGTAGCAATCAACAAGGACCCACGCGACGTAATCATTGCTCCGGTTGTCTCTGAGAAGAGCTACAACCTGATCGACTCGGGCAAGTACACCTTCGAGGTAGACCCTCGATCGAACAAGACCGAGATCAAGCAGGCCATCGAGCACATCTTCAAGGTCGAGGTTGCAAGCGTCAACACCCTGAACCGTCAGGGCAAGACTCGCCGCACCAAGTTCGGCATCGGCAAGCGCAAGGACACCAAGCGCGCCATCGTCACCCTGAAGTCCGGTTCGATCGACATCTTCACCAACGTTGGTTAACGGCTAAGGCAAAGAGGAATTCAGAAAAATGGCAATTCGCAATTACAAGCCAACGACTCCAGGTCGTCGTGGTGCATCGGTCTCGGACTTCGCCGAGATTACCCGCACCACTCCTGAGAAGTCGCTGCTGAAGCCACTGTCGAAGACTGGTGGCCGTAACAGCGCCGGTCGCGTGACCACCCGCCACATCGGTGGTGGCCACAAGCGCCAGTACCGCGTAATCGACTTCAAGCGAAGCGACCGCGATGGCGTTCCAGCAACCGTAGCTCACATCGAGTACGACCCGAACCGTACCGCTCGTATCGCCCTTCTGCACTATGTAGATGGCACCAAGCGTTACATCATCGCCCCAAACAAGCTAAAGCAGGGCGACCGCATCGAGCAGGGTCCATCGGCTGACATCAAGCCAGGTAACAACCTGCCGCTCAAGAACATCCCAGTAGGTACCGTGGTCCACGCCATCGAGCTCAAGCCAGGTGCTGGCGCCAAGCTCGGTCGTTCGGCCGGTGCTTCTATCCGTCTGGTTGCCAAGGATGGCGCTTACGCTCAGCTGCGTCTGCCATCGGGCGAGGTTCGCAACGTCGACGCTCGCTGCCGTGCAACCGTCGGTGAAGTTGGTAACGCAGAGCAGAGCAACATCAACTGGGGTAAGGCCGGCCGTATGCGCTGGAAGGGTGTTCGCCCAACCGTGCGTGGTGTAGCCATGAACCCAGTTGACCACCCACACGGTGGTGGTGAAGGTCGCACCTCTGGTGGACGTCACCCAGTAACCCCATGGGGTCAGGCAGAGGGTCGTACCCGTAAGCCAAACCTGCCAAGCGACAAGCTCATCGTGCGTCGTCGTCCAAACGGCAAGAACCGCTAATAGGAGTCTGAAAAGAAATGCCACGCAGTCTTAAGAAGGGCCCATTCGTCGACAACCACCTGCTTCAGAAGGTTGTCAAGCAGAACGAGGCCAACACCAAGAACGTAATCAAGACCTGGTCGCGCCGCTCGATGATCATCCCAGCGATGATCGGACACACCATTGCGGTACACGACGGTCGTAAGCACATCCCAGTTTTCATCACTGAGACCCTGATCGGTCACAAGCTCGGTGAATTCGCCCCAACCCGCACCTTCCGTGGTCACGTGAAGGACGACAAGAAGGGTCGCCGCAAGTAAGCGGCGTCTCTTAGACGAGAAAGGAAAGGAAATCATGGAAGCTGTCGCTAAAGTGCGCCACATCCGCGTGACTCCACAGAAGGCTCGCCGCGTCGTCGATTTGATCCGCGGTAAGCAGGCTGTTGAGGCCATGGCAATCCTGAAGTTCGCACCTCAGGCTGCAAGCGACCCAGTATTCAAGCTGGTTCAGGCTGCAATTGCCAACGCAAAGGTTAAGGCAGATGCTGCTAACTCGTACTTCGACGAGGCAGATCTGATCGTTTCGAAGGCATTCGTTGACGAGGGCACTACCCTCAAGCGCTTCATGCCACGTGCTCAGGGTCGTGCATTCCAGATCCTTAAGCGCACCAGCCACATCACCGTTGTGGTTGCTACCCCAGATGAGCTCGCCAAGGCGGGCGCTCAGAAGGCGAGGAACAACTAATGGGTCAGAAAGTCAACCCATACGGTTTCCGACTTGGTGTAACCACCGACCACAAGTCGCGTTGGTTCGCAGACTCCACTAAGAAGGGTCAGCGCTACCAGGACTACGTGACCGAGGACATCAAGATCCGTGCGCTGCTCACCAGCCGCCTCGACCGTGCCGGCGTTAGCCGCATCGAGATCGAGCGCACCCGTGACCGCGTTCGCGTAGACATCCACACTGCACGCCCAGGTTTGGTCATTGGCCGCCGTGGTGCTGAGGCAGAGGCCATCCGCGCCGACCTAGAGAAGCTGACTGGCAAGCAGATCCAGCTGAACATCCTCGAGGTTAAGAACCCAGACATGGACGCACAGCTGGTTGCTCAGGGCATCGCCGAGCAGCTCAACGCCCGTGTTGCATTCCGCCGCGCAATGCGCAAGGGAATGCAGGGTGCACTGCGCCAGGGTGCCAAGGGTATCCGTGTTCAGTGCTCCGGTCGTCTTGGTGGCGCTGAAATGAGCCGCACCGAGTTCTACCGCGAAGGTCGCGTACCTCTGCACACCCTCCGTGCCAACATCGACTACGGCTTCTACGAGGCCAAGACCGTGTTCGGTCGCATCGGTGTGAAGGTCTGGATCTACAAGGGTGACATCACCAACAAGGAGCTCGCTCGCGAGCAGGCAAACCAGAAGCCTGTCCGTGGCGACCGCAACGAGCGTCCACGCCGTAACGCCCCAGCCGCTGCACCTGCAGCTGCCGAGGCTGCACCGGCTGCTCAGGAAGCACAGGCATAACCATGTTGATTCCACGTCGTGTCAAGCACCGCAAGCAGCACCACCCGAAGCGTTCGGGTGCGGCTAGCGGTGGCACCAAGGTTAGCTTTGGTGAGTTCGGTATCCAGGCAATGAGCCCTGCATACGTCACCAACCGTCAGATCGAGTCCGCTCGTATCGCCATGACCCGTCACATCAAGCGTGGCGGTAAGGTTTGGATCAACATTTACCCTGACCGTCCTCTCACCAAGAAGCCTGCGGAAACCCGCATGGGTTCCGGTAAGGGTCACGTCGAGTGGTGGGTTGCCAACGTCAAGCCAGGCCGCGTACTGTTCGAGCTTTCGGGTGTTGCAGAGCCAATCGCACGCGAAGCAATGCGTCGTGCAATCCACAAGCTGCCACTAAAGGCACGCATCATCAAGCGCGAAGAAGGTGACGCATAATGGCGATCGGTTCGAAGAACCTCACCCCAGCTGAGCTGGACAAGATCGAGGACTCAGTTCTGCTCGAGGAGCTGAAGAAGGCCAAGGAAGAGCTGTTCAACCTGCGCTTCCAGGGTGCTACCGGTCAGCTCGAGAGCCACGGACGCCTGCGTGCTGTAAAGCGCGACATCGCCCGTATCTACACCATCATCCGTGAGCGCGAGCTCGGCATCCGTGCGGCTGCCGTTGCTCCTGCTGCTCCGAAGGCTAAGAAGGCCGCAGCCGACAAGGCTGAGGTCACCAAGGAGGCATAACCATGGCTGAGAAGAATGCAGCAGTAGTAGCTCCAGAGGCAGAGGCTCGCGGTTACCGCAAGACTCGCCGCGGCTACGTAGTCAGCGACAAGATGAACAAGACCATCGTGGTCGAGGTTGAGGACCGCGTAAAGCACCCGCTTTACGGCAAGGTTATCCGTCGCTCCACCAAGGTGAAGGCTCACGACGAGCAGAACAGCGCCGGCATCGGCGACCTCGTTCTGATTGCCGAGACCCGTCCACTTTCGGCCACCAAGAACTGGCGCCTCGTCGAGATTCTCGAGAAGGCTAAGTAGCAAACCCCGGGGAGCCTCAACCGAGGTCAACCCCTTACTAAGGAGTAAAAAGTGCTTCAACAGGAATCACGACTCACGGTTGCCGATAACACCGGCGCCAAGGAGCTGCTGGTTATCCGTGTACTCGGAGGATCGCGCCGCCGCTACGCCGGTCTGGGCGACATCATCGTTTGCTCGGTTAAGGACGCAATTCCAGGTGGAAACGCCAAGAAGGGTGACGTAGTCAAGGCCGTAGTGGTTCGCACCGCTAAGGAGACCCGTCGTCCAGACGGCTCGTACATCAAGTTCGACGAGAACGCAGCAGTAATCATCAAGAACGACGGTGAGCCTAAGGGCACCCGCATCTTCGGCCCAGTCGGCCGTGAGCTGCGTGACAAGAAGTTCATGAAGATCATCTCGCTGGCACCGGAGGTTATCTAATCATGGCAAGCATCAAGAAGGGCGACCTCGTAGTCGTCATCACCGGTGGTAAGGCTGAGCGCGGCGGCGACAAGGGTAAGACCGGTCACGTCCTCTCGGTAGACGGCAACCGCGTTGTCGTCGAGGGTGTAAACCTCGTCACCAAGCACAAGAAGGTCGGCCAGAACGACCGCGGCGCAAAGACCGGTGGCATCGAGACCGCAGAGGCTTCGATCCACATCTCGAACGTCGCACTGGTAGACCCAGAGACCAAGAAGGCAACCCGTATCGGTGTTCGTCTGGAGACCGTCACTAAGAATGGCGTAACCAAGACCAACCGTGTGCGCGTAGCCAAGAAGTCGGGTAAGGACATCTAATGACTGCAGAAGCTACCAAGGTGCAGCCTCGCCTGAAGGCTCGCTACAAGGCTGAGATCATCGCTCAGCTCACCCAGGAGTTCGGTTTCACCAACCCACACCAGGTTCCAGGTCTGACCAAGATCGTTGTGAACATGGGTGTTGGCGAGGCCGCCAAGGATGGCAAGCTCATCGAGCACGCCATCAAGGACCTAACCGCAATCACCGGTCAGAAGCCACAGGTTAACAAGGCACGCAAGTCCATCGCACAGTTCAAGCTGCGCGAAGGTCAGGCAATCGGTGCTCACGTGACCCTGCGCGGCGACCGCATGTGGGAGTTCCTGGACCGTCTGCTGAACCTCAGCCTGCCACGTATCCGTGACTTCCGAGGCCTGAACGCAAACCAGTTCGACGGCAACGGTAACTACACCTTCGGTCTCACCGAGCAGACCATGTTCCACGAGATCAACCAGGACTCGATCGACCGCCCACGCGGTATGGACATCACCGTAGTAACCACCGCAAAGAACAACGACGAAGGCAAGGCGCTTCTAACCGCCCTTGGCTTCCCATTCAAGACCAACTAACAATCATCGAGAAGGTCTAGCCGCCCGAAAGGCGTCTAGAAACCACCCGAGGAAGGTACATAACAACAATGACAATGACAGATCCGGTTGCAGATTTTCTGACCCGACTGCGCAATGCCAACTCTGCGTACCACGAGTCGGTCAGCCTGCCTCACAGCAAGCTGAAGGCTAACATCGCAGAGATCCTCAAGAACGAGGGTTACATTGCTGGCTTCGAGGTCAAGGACGCAGAGGTCGGTAAGACCCTGACCGTTGACCTCAAGTTCGGTCCAAACCGCGAGCGTTCGATTGCAGGCATCAAGCGTGTGAGCAAGCCAGGTCTTCGTGTTTACGCGAAGTCCAACGAGCTGCCACGCGTATTGGGCGGCCTCGGCATCGCTATCCTGTCCACCTCGAGCGGTCTTCTGACCGATCGCCAGGCTGCGAAGAAGGGAGTAGGCGGCGAAGTCGTTGCCTACGTTTGGTAATCACAGATGTCTCGTATTGGTAAGCTCCCGATCTCGGTTCCAGCCGGCGTCGAGGTAAAGATTGACGACAACATCGTTTCGGTCAAGGGCCCTAAGGGTTCGCTGACTCACGCTGTTGCCGCACCGATTCAGGTTGCTCTCGAAGAGGGCACCATCGTTGTCACCCGTCCAGATGACGAGCGCACCTCGCGTTCGCTGCACGGCCTGACCCGTACCCTGATCTCCAACCTGGTTACCGGTGTTACCGCCGGTTACACCAAGGGCCTCGAGATCGTTGGTACCGGTTACCGTGTGACCGCAAAGGGCTCGGACATTGAGTTCGCCCTCGGTTACTCGCACCCAATCTACGTGAAGGCGCCTGAGGGCATCACCTTCACCGTCGAAGGCAACACCAAGCTGACTGTGTCGGGTATCGACAAGCAGCAGGTTGGTGAGGTTGCCGCCAACCTTCGCAAGCTACGCAAGCCAGAGCCTTACAAGGGCAAGGGTGTTCGTTACGCAGGCGAGGTAGTCCGTCGCAAGGCCGGAAAGGCTGGTAAGAAGTAATGGGTCTCACCACTAAGACTCGCGGCAAGAGCAAAGCCGCAGCACGTACCCGTCGTCACGACCGTCTTCGTAAGAAGATTGTTGGTTCGGCAGAGCGTCCACGTCTGGTCGTAACTCGTTCGGCACGTCACGTCTTCGTTCAGGTTGTAGACGACGCTAAGGGCATCACCCTGGCATCGGCTAGCACCATGGAGAAGGACTTCCGCGCCCTGGACGCCACCAAGTCGGACAAGTCCAAGCAGATCGGTGAGCTCGTTGCAAAGCGTGCCATCGCTGCCGGTGTAACCGAGGTCGTATTCGACCGCGGTGGTAACAAGTACGCAGGTCGCGTTGCAGCTGTTGCTGACGGCGCCCGCGAGGCAGGACTGGTCCTCTAATGGCTGAGAACAAGGAGCAAGAGTTGACTACTGACGCAACTGCAACCCAGACCGTCGAGTCGAACGAGCGCGAAGCACGTCGCGGAAGCCGCGAGCGCGGCCCACGCAACGACCGTCGTGAGCGCGAAGAGAAGAAGAGCGAGTTCCTAGAACGCGTCGTCACCATCAACCGTGTTTCGAAGGTCGTTAAGGGTGGTCGTCGTTTCTCGTTCACCGCACTGGTAGTTGTCGGTGACGGCAATGGCCTGGTTGGCGTTGGTTACGGTAAGAGCCGCGAGGTTCCTGCTGCAATCGCCAAGGGTGTAGAGGACGCAAAGAAGAACTTCTTCCGCGTGCCACGCATCGGCAGCACCATTCCTCACCCAGTTCAGGGTGAGGCCGCTGCAGGTGTAGTACTGCTTCGCCCAGCTGCTGCTGGTACCGGTGTTATCGCCGGTGGTCCGGTTCGCGCCGTACTCGAGTGCGCCGGTATCCACGACGTACTAAGCAAGTCGCTCGGTTCGAGCAACACCCTGAACATCGTCCACGCCACCGTTGAGGCACTGAAGGGCTTGGAAGAGCCTCGTGCAGTTGCAGCTCGTCGTGGCCTGAGCCTGGATGAGGTAGCGCCAGCGCGTCTGCTTCGTTCCGAGACTAAGGTAGGTGCCTAATGGCCGCGCGTCTCAAGGTAACCCAGATCAAGAGTGAAATCGGTGGCAAGCCGAACCAGCGTGAGTCCATCCGCACCCTGGGACTGAAGCGAATTGGCGACATCGTCGTCAAGGACGACAGCCCAGTTGTACGCGGACTCATCAACGCGGTTGCCCACCTCGTAAAGGTTGAGGAGATCGACTAATGGCTGAAGAGAAGAAGCCAGCTGCCGCTAAGGCTGCTGCTCCTAAGGCTGCTGCCGCTGCAAAGCCAGCTGCTGAGAAGAAGGCCGCTGCTCCTAAGGCTGCTGCTGCCGCAAAGCCAGCTGCTGAGAAGGCACCTGCAAAGGCCGCTGCTCCTAAGGCTGCTGCTGCTCCCAAGGCTGCTGCCGCTGAGAAGGCTCCTGCCGCCGCCAAGCCTGCTGACAAGAAGGCTCCTGCCAAGAAG
>Ga0228700_1000424_pt1 | contig 39617 bp, 39 predicted proteins | sample McNCre317_Aug_MG_FD_178019 | JGI IMG/M metagenome (GOLD analysis project Ga0228700, IMG submission 178019) | Freshwater microbial communities from McNutts Creek, Athens, Georgia, United States - 3-17_Aug_MG | ecosystem: Environmental > Aquatic > Freshwater > Creek | place: USA: Georgia...
GTCTGCGCTGGAAGAAGTGCCTTCAAGTCGGAGGCGTCCAGCTTGGCGATGGCGGTTGGGTCCAGCTTGGCAAAAGTTGCGGTGTCAATGCTTGCAAGTGCTGCGCTTGGCATGTTTGCCAGACTGTCTGGAGTGATCGACGCCGCTTGAGCCGGGGTAAGACTCTTAGCCTGATCCGGAGTGAAGCCGGCGAACGAACTCGGAGCCATAGTGGCAATGGAACCAGGAGTGAGAGAGCCAATCTGCGCCGGGGTATAAGCACCCAGCTGGCTTGGGGTCATGCCGGTAAGGGTAGAGCTGCTGATGCCAGCCAGCGATGGCAGGCCACCCGGTAGCGCTGGGATGGTGGTGCCGGTTGGCAGACCGGTGGTTGGCAGAGTCGTGCCCGTTGGGATGCTGGGAATCGACGGAACAGATGGGCCACTCGGAATATCGATGGCATTAGCCGGAACCGAAGCGAAAAGAATTGATCCCGTTACGAGTGCGGCCAAGGCTGCTTTACGCATTTATTTCCCCTAGTTATTGCGATTTGTGCCAACTGTAGCGCCGAGAACCTCGGGAATTCAAGCCAACGGCCGGTAAACTCGCAGGCTCTTCTTCAGGTTTAGCGCGCAGCCCGTCGCAAACGCATGGCGTTCAAAACCACCGAGATACTGCTAAACGCCATCGCGGTTCCGGCAAGCATAGGGTTCAAAAGGCCCAGCGCCGCAACCGGAATTAACACGATGTTGTAGCCGAATGCCCAGCCTAGGTTCTGCTTGATATTGCGCCAAGTAGTGCGGCCTAGGCGAATTGCATAGCCGATGGCGCGTGGGTCGTCATCCAGAATGGTGATGGCCGCAGCCGACTGAGTGGCGTGAGTGCCGGAACCCATAGCTATTCCCACGTCTGCTCCGGCGAGCGCCGCCACATCGTTGAGGCCGTCGCCCACCATGGCTACCAGGCCGTGTCCCTCGGTGCGGATCTGATTTACGGTTTCAAGTTTGTGCTCCGGGGTTACACCGGCAAAGAAGCGCTTTACGCCGGTTTGAGTGGCAACCGCGGCAACGCGAGCCTGGGCATCACCGCTTAGGATTACCGGTTCAACGCCAAGTGCAGATAGATCAGCGATCGCCTCTGCTGCCTGTAGGCGCACATCGTCTTCAAGACCAATCACCAAAACCGCATGATTGGTTACCGAAACAATGGCTATCGAAACCGCTCCAAGTTGGGCCACCGCTGCTTGCACTTCCGCAGCATTCGCGAAGGTCTCGGCGGCTCGACGGCTTACCTCAACCTCGGTGCCGTCCACGGTTCCGACCACACCGCTGCCGGCGGTCTCGGTGACGGAGGTTGCAGTCAGGCTGGAGTCCATCGCCGCAATCGCGCGGGCAATCGGGTGCACCGAATTTCGCTCCACAGCCGCTGCAAGTGCAACTGCGCGTGCAGCATCAAAACCAGCTATTGGGATGCTCTGAGCCACTCGGAGCTGACCGGTAGTCACGGTACCGGTCTTATCCAAAATCACAACGCTGAGGCGGTTGAGCAGAGCCAGGGTATCCGGGTGACGGATCACAATGCCGCGCTTCGCACCGAGTGCGGTAGCCACAGCCAAGCTGACCGGCACCGCAATTCCAAGCGCGCACGGACACGCAATTACAAGGACGGCCACCGCGGCGCGCAGGGCAGTGTTTGGGTCACTCGCCAACACCATCCAAGCTGCAAATGTCAGTACTGAAATACCGATGACGGCCGGCACAAAAACCGCTGAGATGCGGTCCGTCAAACTGGTGATTTTGGCTTTCTGCGCCGAGGCCTCACGCACCAGATCGGCGATCTGTGCAATGCGGCTGTTGCCGCTTGCAGCGGTGGCGGTAAGCACCAAAGCGGCACCAAGGTTGATGGCACCGGCGGCAACTGCCTGGCCAACGGTCACCTGTTCCGGTACGGATTCTCCGGTAATAAGAGAGTTATCGAGCTGCCCAGTGCCCTCAAACACCACGGAATCAACCGGGATTTTTTGCCCACTAGCAACCACCAACACATCGCCCACCTTGACCTGCGACGTATGGATGATTTGTTGCACGCCATCGCGGCGAACCACCGCGTCATCGGGGATCGCAGCCATCAGTGCACGCACGGAATCGGTCGCGGAACGCCTGGTTCGCACCTCAAGCCAGCGGCCAAAAAGGACTACGGTTGGCACCACCGCTGCCACCTCAAAATAGGTGTCCATGCCGCCAACAATCACCTGAGAGATGCCGTAAACGTAGGCAATGATCACACCGAGCGAAACCAGAGTGTCCATGGTTGTTGCTCGGTGGCGAAGATTTTTAAAGGCCGCCGAGTGGAACGGCCAAGCCACCCAACCCGCAACCGGCGCCGTGGCAACTGCCGCCCAGACTTCCCAGTGTGGGATTGCCATCATCAGCGCCGGCACCATTGCGATTACAGCAACCGGTGCAGCGATGGCCGCTCCAACAATAAGGCGCCACTTCATGGCATCGAGTTCGCTGTGGTCTGCACCCACCGAATAGCCGGTGTCTTCGACCACCTTGACCAGTTGTTCGCGGGTAACGTCTGGGGCTACCGTGAGGTGTGCTTTTTCGGTGGCGAAATCCACGTAGGCGGAAACACCTTCAACCTTGTTCAGGTTTTTCTCGATACGCCTGGCACAAGCTGTGCAGGTCATGCCCTCGATGTCTAGATCGAGGTCGGTTAGGTTTTGGACGGGTGCTGCTGGCAACGCCGACCTGCCTTCTTCTTGGGCGGTCCGGTTAGCTGACTGAGATCAGCTTGTAGCCAGCCTCGTCGATGGCCTCTGTAATCTGAGCCTCGGTGACGGAATCTGCCAAAGTCAGGTGCGCGCTTTGAGTAGCAAGGTCAACCTGCACATCCGCAGCACCATCCAGCTTGCTCAGCTCCTTGGTGACGGACATAACGCAGTGACCACAGGTCATGCCTTCGAGTTTGAGGTTCTTTTCGACCGACATTTTGGACCTTTCTAGTACCCCTTTATTATGCGCCTATTTTGCTGGGGCTTCTAGTGCACTTGATGGAGCGCCGTTACCGATGCAATCCCAATAGAGTGGGCACATGCGCTTCATTCTTTTCGTAATTGATGGTTCAGCAAACACCGCCACCGGCACCGAGATGGCCGACATTGATGCGTTCAACGCCCAGCTGCAGGCGGAAGGAAATTGGATCACCGCGGCCGGCATTGGCGACCGCGCATCGGCCACGATCTTTGACAACCGACTCGGTGTTGGCGCTGCCGAAACTAATTCACTCCAGCCAGGCCCAGAGCACTACAGCGGCTTCTGGTTGATTCAGACTGATTCTTTGGAGGCGGCCAAGGTTCTGGCTGCTGCTGGCTCAAAGGCCTGCAACCGCCGCGTTGAGCTGCGCCCCTACCTGGGCAACTAACGCTTGATTCGGCCGATTCCAGGAAAAAGTCGGCCAACTCTGGTCGCGTAGGCGGCATACTCAGTGAACTTCGCATTCAACATTTGCTCCTCGAAGCGCGCCTTAAAGTTGAGCAACAAAATCAACAACGCAAGCAATAGATAACTGAGCAGTGAATTCGCCTTTACTGACATGGCCAGGCCAATCAGAATCAGACCCAGGTAGATAGGGTGGCGCACAACTGCATAAAGACCGGTGGTTTTTAGCTTGGCTTTTTCGAGCGGAACGGGGTTGGCAGTGAGGCTGCGTCCGAGGTTTATGCCCGCCCAAATAAGAACCAGCCAACCGAGGGCAAAAACTATTGTGTCCAGGATTCCAAGAAAACTGTCCGGAATCCAACCGGAATCTTGGGGCAGAACAGCCATCGCAATCAGCAGCGCAAACTGTCCTACAACCAGCAGGTTGCCTTTTTGCTTCGGAGTCATCGTGGCACTCGCTCTAATCTATGTAGCGAATTTGAGCCTCAACGATACCGTCAGCTACCAGCTGCAAGCCGTGATGCTGTTGTTCCATTCACCTTGCAGTTGCAGCGGGTTGGAGCCAGGCTGAAGGGTTACACCAGTCGAGTTAAACTGCCACGCACACTTGTCACCGTTCTCATAGCCGCGACTATCGAACCAAGCGGTGAGTTCTGGATCGGTCAGCGTCTCTGCCAACTCATGTGCGCTTACGTTTACCAGCGCCTGCGCGCCAGCCGAGTAACCGTTGTTCAACAGGACCTGCGGAGTACATCCGGTGTCGCCATCAAGGTTGAAGAAAAACGCAAACTTGATGCGCTTAGTCACGGTGCCGGATGTGACCGAACCCATCGAGTGCCAAGCACAGTAGCCGGCAGTGCCACGCGGCAGGTCGGTGTAAACCGGGTAATACCCATCGTTGGACAAAGCCGAGAACGGAATCTGAGAAATTACTTCGTTCAAAACGGCAGTGTTGACAGACGAAGGTGTGGTGGCGGTGTCTGTAACAGCAGACGCCACCGAAAGGCTGGACGTCACCTTTGCACCGCCAAGTTGCGAATACTGCGCTTGGATTGCGGCGTACTTCGAGCCACCATATTGAGCGTAAAAACCATTTATGCCAGAGGTTTTGTCTGCCGTGAAAGTACTGTTCGCCCAGCTTGAACCCCAATAAATAGCGGTTGAGGTAGCAGGCGCAGTCATTACCGGACCATTGTGATAGGTCAGATTAGCGCTCGAAGTAGTGCGCAGACGCGAGGCATCATTCGTTGGGTACATGTGCGGTGCATGAACTGACGCTACGGTGGGCAGCGCCTCAGGCTTCGCAGCCAGTGCAGGGGTTGCAACGACGGTGAGGCTAATAAGTGCCACCGATACTACGCCGGCCAAAAGTTGTTTTGCTTTACCCATATCTAAAGCCTAAGTCAGTTTCTCTGATGCCGTAAGTCCGCACGCCTTAAGAACCTCGCTAGAGCCCTAACAGCCTCTCCAAGTCTCCAAAAACCTCCATGGAGGCGTAGCGTCCGTCATCTTCAAACAACACCTCACCGGTCTTGGAGATGTGTTGCACAGTTATTTTTGCCCGCATGGTCTCTTCAACCCGGCGATACATCGCTGTCCGAAGCGGCGCATGAAGCAACCCACCGCTAGAACGTTGAGCCAAGATTCGCAACAACCCATCGGGGCCATCTAGGTGCCAGATTATTTGGCTGTCGTTAATTTCAAGGGACAGTTCCCGCGTCTTGTTATAGGTGGTCCATCTGTGTAGCTTTCCACCATATTTCAACCCCACGATGAAGCCGCGAAACGCACCGGTCAGCCAGGGAATTATGGCCACCGAGGCAATCAATGATGCGTCTTCATGTGCTGCAAAATGGTTGCTTTGCATCCAAACGTAACCGCTGGGGAAGGCGCGGCCCCAGTCTTTTTCGATGTAGGATCGGCCGTCTGTGAAGTCGACCAGATTACCCTCAACTTCGAGCTTGCCGGATAACCCGTGGCCGAATGAGACGATGCCGTGGAAACACTCCATGAATGGCACTAGGCCGTACCAACCCATGATTCCAGGCGAGCTTAAGGTAACTGGCCAAGGATCAAGTGGCGTGTTGAAGGCAAGCTGCCCGGCAAGTTGCGGCAGATCTAGTTGTAGGCCGGTGTTTGAAAAATGGTTGCCACCTAAGGAGACGTCAAACCTAGTGTTGGAAGCTCGAAACTCGGCTATTGGGAATTCGTGAAACCACGACCTGCCGGTTTGGCCGTCCAACACCTGGACAAACGCCATGTCAGCGCCGTCTGATCCTAGAAATATGCCCGGGATGATTGCCCAACGTTGGTCGCCATCTGGCGAAACCAGTTTGATGTACCAGCCCTCAAAGAAGTTTCTTTTGCGGCCACGGCCGTGAAAAGCCTCAGGGTGTTGGATGCCCTTGAGGAATGCCGACGGCGACTGCATATTGGAACTCTATGCCCGCAATGCCTTGCCATGTTGATGTGGCTGTTTGAAGCAACCCAAAAGTAACAAAACAGCCCTGCCGAAGAAGGGCTTAAAAAGAAAAGCCCCCGGTAGAAGCCCGGAGGAATTTCAGTGCGCTTGGAGGGACTCGAACCCCCAACCTTCTGATCCGTAGTCAGATGCTCTATCCGTTGAGCTACAAGCGCTGGGTTTTGCTGCTTACGAAAAGCAACCTGTTTAGTTTACCCAAGTTGGCGGTTCTTGTCTAATGGTTTTGATTTGCTGGCGGCGAGCGCCTTCGACCATTACTTCTTCTTGTAGCCGGCCGGGCACTTAGACCCAGTGACCTTCTTGGTGACTTTGCCCTTCACGCAGGTGATCGATGAGCGAGTGGAACCAGCGCTGGCTTTGGCTTGAGTCATCTTTACCTGCAGGGTTTTGTCACTGAACGTGAAGCCGTAGGCCGCTAGCTTTAGCCAGCCATTTGCTTCGTTCACAACAGTCGTTGCGACATTGTCGGTCTCGCCGCCAATCACCGAGATTGTGGCCGAGATCGGGGCATTCGTAAAGCCGTATAGGCAGCGGGCAGTGTCACTACGCATCACAAGGTCGTAGGTTCCCAGCGCTAGGTCCTTACCGCCAGGTAAGTAGTGGAGGCCGGAAACGTTGTAGTTAAGGAAGCCGTCTTTGAAGCTCGGGGCGGCCACGTCGTAGGTCATGGCGTTTGTGGTGACCACACCTAGGACCTTGGAGGTGTCACTCAGGCAGGAATTTCCGCTGCCAGAGTTGGTGGTCATTAGGTTCCAGTAACTTACTGTTCCCTCGGCAGTGTCATTCAGAGGCTTACGGAATAGGTCTACCCACTTGAACGAGTCTTCTCCTCCAGGGCCTCCGGCAGTCACGCCCCAAAATTGCCCGGTTGGGATTCCACCGCGACCAACGTTCCAAGTCTTTTCGATGGTGATGTCCGACTGATTTTTAACGTATGCCAATTGCGGTACATCTACTGGTTCGGCAGAAACCACGGCTTCGTTTACTGTGTCTGAAATCTTGTTAATGGCGATTTCCGGCGACTTCATGCGGCCACTGAACCAACCACCCATCGAGGTGGGGAAGCGGAACTTGAGACGCACTTTCGTGCCAGCGGTGAAGTCTTGACGCTGCCCGCAACTTCCGTCGTTGATGTATGCGCACTCGGTGACACCATTGGTGCCCTTGATCGCATCTCTCGGTTTCGCTGTTGCATCAAAGTACGCTGCCGTGTAGTTTCCAGATACTTCCTTGTAGGGAACGACATCGGCGATCATGCTGCTGGTCTCGTATTTGCCAGTGCTGTGATTGAAGTTCTCGGAGAAGTGAATGCTCACCGCGTAGTTGTTGGTGCCGCCACGATTTGGAACATTTGCAGCCTTAAAGAGTGAAGGTGTGCTGCCCTCAAAGAGGTTCTGGGATGCGTCTCCTGGAATTGTCATGCCTTGCGAATTGCCAAGAAATTGTGCCTCAGAAAAATCGCCGCCAGCAGGTGCTAGCTCCAGCGATTCCAGACAGATCTGACTAGTAGTTTTTGCACAATACGGCAGCACTGTCAGGGCCAAAAGGTCAAGGGCTGGGTTAGTTGGGTCGCAAGTCTTGTCTTTGGATGAACTGCAATAAAGCCAATCACCGCGAGTGTCGGTGTTACCGGTGGATCCTGGTTGAACTGCAAGCTTGGAACCACCGCCAAACTCCACACCCGGCTCGGTGACCACCATGACGGCTTGATCCGGGCCCATTGGAGTGTGTTCAAAACTGTAGGGAGTGTATGGGGTACCGCTGTCAGCAAGTGCCCCGGATACACCTGCGCCAGTAAATGCAAGGCCGGCAACCAGCCCAAGTCCGACAACCGAAGTTACGAGTTTCCGAATCACTTTTCCCCCTGTGATTTGTAGCTAAATCAATTTGTGCGCCTAGCCCCTTGCGCACGTTGCTTTTTTCGGCGTAAGCCTATTTTTCGGCGTAAGCCTTCAGCTTGGCAAGACCATCGGCGAAGTGCTTGGTCATCATCTTGTCCATGCCCAAAACCTTGACCATAACAACCATTATGAAGTTGCGCTCACCGGTCATGGTCCAGGTCATCTCGGTGCCTTCGCCCTCGCGGGTAAGGCGCCACTCAACCTTGGCGGTCTCGTTGTTTGGCGCAGTGAAGTTCATGTCCAGCATGATCAGGGAGTTGTCGTAGACACCGGTGAAAGTCATGTTTCCCTTGCCCAGCTTCTTCGACTCGTAGCTGTAGCTAGCACCCTCGCCGCCTGGGTTTTCGCTCACCTTGTACTGGGTGTTTGGGTCCATCGCCAGGAACGGGTTCCAGTGCTCAAACTGGTTGAGGTCGTTGATGATGCTGAACACCTTTGCAACCGGTGCGTTGATGGTCTGCTTGACTTCGATCTTGTATGGCGTTGGCATGTTTCTACCCTAACCCAGAAGCAGCGCGCGAAGCTCATCGGCATTTTCCACCGAGTGATCCGCCCGGGACCATTCCGCCTGATTACCGTAACCCCACTTCACCAGCGCCACCTCGATGCCGTGTTCGCGCGCACCTTCGACGTCATGAATCCTGTCACCGATCAATATCACACGCTCCAGGTTTGCGCCCTGCGCCCGCAGGCCATCAAGGGCGTAGGCGATCACGTCCGACTTATGAAAACGGTTGGCATCAAAGTCGGCAGTGCCCAAGAAATCGAAGTGCTTCAAAAAGTCAAAATGCTCTCCCACCACAACCGCACCACGGTATGCCTTGGAGGTGGCCAAAGAGTTCGAAGCGCCAGCCGCTTTGCTTGCGGCAATCAGATCAATCACACCGTCATAGGGGTAGGCATTGGTGGCGCCACCCGCGTGATAGAAGTCACGATAAACAGCCAGCGCGCGCTCGGTGAGTTCCGGTGAATATCCAAGGTGCACCGCGAAGGTTTCGCGCATCGGTGGGCCTATGAATGTGCGCAGTTGGGCGTCGGTGGGGTGGGGCTGACCAAGGGCATCGAAGGCCTTGCGGAAAGAGTCGAAAATACCTGGGCCGGAGTCAACGATGGTGCCGTCGAGATCCCATAGAACTGTGGTGTACTTCATCTCTACTAGGGTAAAACACATGAGTATGCACGGTGGCGGACCAATGGGTCGCTTCGGGACCGACCCGGACAAGATTCGGGAACTGAACGCCTCCGCGCCAAAAATCCGAAACCTTACGAAACGGATTTTCGGGCTTTTTAGCTCGCACCAGAAACCGCTGGCGGTAACTGTCGCCCTAGTACTTGTGAGTGCAGTACTAACGGTCTTCCCTCCGCTGCTAATCCAAGAGGCCTTTAATAAGGGATTGTTCCCGGCCGGGGGCAAGCCCAATTTCCAGGTGCTGCTGGGCTTCGTTGGAATCATGATTGGCATCTGGCTTATCAACGGTTTGCTAGGTGTGGCACAGACCTACCTGACGGCCACGGTTGGTAACCAGGTGATGGGCAACCTTCGGGTGCGTCTGTTTGAACACCTGCAAGACATGGAGCTTGCATTCTTCACTCGCACCAAGACCGGTGTGATTCAAAGCCGCCTTCAGAATGACGTGGGTGGTGTTGCCAACGTTCTTTCCAACACAATCTCCACAGTTTTGGGAAACACCGTCACCGTGTTGGCCGCAGTGGTTGCGATGCTGTTGCTCAACTGGCAGCTGACCATCGTGGCCATGTTTATCCTGCCGCTGATGGTTTTGGCGCAGCAAAAAGTAGGCCAGGTACGCGCCAAGATTGCCGGCAAGACGCAAGAGTCACTGTCGCAAATGTCCGCCATCACCCAGGAGGCGCTGGGCGTAAGCGGCATTCTGCTCGCCAAATCGTTCGGCCGTGAACGCAGCGAAGTTGACCGGTACGCCGCCGAAAACCGCAACCAAATCGGGCTGCAAGTACGTCAGACCATGAGCGGTCAGGGCTTCTTTGCCCTGGTTCAAATCTTCCTGTCCTCGGTGCCGGCCATTATTTATGTGTGCGCCGGCTGGCTGATTGAACACCACGAGCCGCTATCGGTGGGAACCATCGTGGCGTTCACCACCGCCCAGGCCCGGTTGCTGTTCCCAATGATCGGCATCCTTCAGATTGCGCTTGACCTTCAAACCTCGCAGGCGCTGTTCGCGCGAATTTTTGAGTATCTGGACCTGAAGCCGGCCATCCGTGACGCCGCCCAGCCGGAAGCTCTTGACCCAAGTCGCCTAGGCGAGGTTGCGTTTGAGAACGTGGTGTTCCGCTATCCGGGTAGCGATGCCGAGGTAGAGCCCACCCTTAAGGGGCTTAGCTTCCAGGTGAAAGCCGGGCAATACGCGGCGTTTGTTGGTCCGTCCGGTGCCGGAAAGACCACAATCGCTTACCTGTTGCCGCGCTTTTACGATGCCACCGATGGTGTGGTGCGCTTCGGTGGCCAAGACGTTAAAAACCTGAGTCGTCAGGACCTGGTGGCAAACATCGGCATTGTGAACCAGGAGACCTACCTGTTTTACGACACCATCCAGGCCAACATTGCATACGCAAAGCCGGATGCCACGTTTGAAGAAATTGAGGCGGCGGCCAAGGCGGCAAATATTCACGACACCATCATGAGCTTCACCGATGGCTACCAGACCATGGTTGGCGAGCGCGGCTATCGTTTGAGTGGCGGCGAGAAGCAGCGTATTGCCATTGCGCGCGTACTGCTAAAAGACCCACCGGTCGTGATTCTGGACGAAGCCACCAGCGCTATGGACACCGTGAGTGAGCGCATTGTTCAGGCCACGCTAGATGCCGCAACCGCCAACCGCACCACCATTGCGATTGCCCACCGACTATCTACTGTGGTCAACGCCGACGTGATCTTCGTGCTGGAAAAGGGCAAGATTGTGGAGCGGGGCAGTCACGCCGAACTGCTGGCCCAGGGCGGTTTGTATTCCCGCCTAGTGGCCGAGCAGGCCGGCAGTCAGGTTAATAACCAACTGTAAAGCGCTGGTTGTGGTGCGCCTTCTTCTCGATCTCGTCCACGAATGCAATTGCGTAGTCTTCGCCGCCGATAACCGACTTACCTTCGGCGTCACTTACCAGAACATCGCCACCGAGGCGGTAGCTGCCGGTGCGTGTACCCGGCGCAAAGCTGCCGTATAGCGCGGCTGGGCTCACGTAGAACCAGTCACCCTGAGTAGCTGCCGCAAGAACCAGCAGGCTCTTGAGCGCCGCCGATGCCTCGGTCTTGTAGGCGTCCGGGAACTCAGGGGTGTCGATCAGACGTGGTCCGCCATCGGCAACATAGAGGCTTCCGGCTCCACCGACAACGGCTAGGCGCACGCCGGCGGCTGTTGCAGCGGTCAGCAAATCTGGCAGGAGGTCGGCGATGACCGGGTTGCTGTGGCGCAGGGCGAGTACCACAGCATCGGCGCCAGCAATATTGGCGGCGAATCCGGCTAGGTCCGAAATGTCACCAGCCACAACGGTGGCACCATCGAGATTGAACTCGGTGGTGTTGCGCGCAACGCCCACTACCTGGTGACCGCGGGCGATGGCCTCGCGTGCAATATTGCCGCCGGTGAATCCGGTGATGCCGTAAATAACTACCTTGCTCAATTTGGCTCCTATGCCTTTGATGTGGTTCTAAAGTTTGCGGTCCACGGTTTTAAGAAACTAGGTTTCAAGAAACGGTGCTTCAAGAAAAGGTGCTTCAAGAAACCGGACTACGCCAAAGCCTAACCGCGTTTCCCGCGATGGTAATCCCACCGATTCTGCTTTAAACCATCACCGATTTTGATCTGCGCGCCAGGACACCAACCAAGACAACTGCGGCTAGCCAAAACAACGTGACATTGAGTGTGCCAAGACCCAGACCGCCGCGTTCCGGTGGAAGTGCGAGCCAGTCTGCGAAGGAGGCACCCATGGGCCGGGTGAAGGTATAGGCCAACCAAAATGCCATGGTTCCTTGAAGCAAACGCGCCTTGCCCAAGACCATTGGCGCCACGAAGCAGACCGTGAAAACTAGAGTGCCGCCCAGGAAGCCGAAACCCAAACCCATGGCCATCCAGTCACCGGCTGCGGTACCGAGCGCAAATGTGGTCATCACCGCGGTCCAGTAAATGACTTCCGCTCTGGTAGATGTGATGCTGACCATTTCAAGCGAACCTTCAAGGCGGCGCCAGAGCAGGAACACGACAACGAGTGCGACGGCGAAGCATGTGGTACTTGCCCAGTATGGAACGCCAAGAATCACGTGCACGGCGTCGGCGGCTAGGGTGCCAAACACGCTGACCATGATCACCGCGGTCCAGTATCTGATTGCCGAGTACTGGCGCGAACGCAGCTGCCAAATCAGTGAAAAAGCAAGCACAATCCCGGAAAGAATCACAACGATCACCGGGTCATACTTGTGGTCCAAATAATCGGCTCCGGTCTCACCCAGGCCGGTAGACAAAATCTTGATAACCCAGAAAACCAGGTTTACGGCTGCCACTCGTGAGGCGCCCTTATAAGTTGCGTGCACAAATTCCTAAGGTCTTGGGCCACGAAGGTGGCGGTTAGCGAGTTCTTCAAACTCGGCGTCGGTTAGGTCATCGATGCTCTTAGCGGTCTTCTTATCCTGGTGACTCCACCTGATAAACAGCAGAACCAGAATAGGGATATCGGCACCTTCGGCAATCATCCACAGCAGATTTCCCGAAAAATGTTGATCATCCAGCGCCGATGGAAACCACGCCGGCAGGTGGCCGCTCACGCGGGCGGCACCATCCAGCACCGAGTTACTGATGCTCAGAACCACACCCGGTATCGCATCCAGCATTAGCTCCACGAATGCCAGCAGGAACTCGGCGATCATGAAAATTTCGCTGCGATGGTCACGGCGCTGCAACATCGGGAACAACATCAACTGGCCAAGAAGAAAGGCCCCGATCGTGATGGCGTTCTGCCAGAGGTGGCTGCCGCGCATCACGGCGGAAATCGGTGAAATGAAAAGCATGAAGAACGCCAAGGCGAACAGTGGTGCGAACATCGCGTTAGACACCAGGCGCACTGGCCAAGATTCCAACAGGCGGTCAAAGCGCTTGCGACCGGCCTCGGATCTAGCCGCGCGCGCTAGCTCGAGTGGGCGACCCAGGCTCAGCAGCAACGGAACCGCATAGAGCAGCAGGGCAATACGGGTGGTGAAAGCCCATCGCAGATCAAACCGGTAGGTGCCGAAAAAGCCGAACTCGACGAAGGCGTAGGTGCCAAGACCCAGAACAAAAAAGGCGACCACGCGCCAGGCTGGCCAGACCCCACCGCGCCGCCTAAGCATCACCAGCAACACAACATAGGCAACCGCTGTGCCTATTAGTGCCAGCAGCGAAACTAGGTCAAAAGACCAGGTTGCGAAAAACTCACCGAGCGAAGGCATAGCCTCGAGGGTACACCGGTCACCTGAGGACTAGCTGGCCTGAATAATGCCCATCATGCCCAGGTCCTCGTGGTCAAGGATGTGGCAGTGATAAACCGCCATTCCCTTGTAGTCGCTGAAGCGCACGCGCACTGTCACCTGACCCTTGGCTGGAATATTCACCACATCCTGGTAGCGCACCTCGGTGATTTTGGTACTTCCGATTGCCAGTATCTGCATCGGCCAGACGTGCAGGTGGAACGGGTGAGCCATAGTGGATTTGTTGCTGATGGTCCATTCCTCAACCGCGCCGAATTTCACGTTGGTGTCAATCCGGTTTGGGTCAAAGCTCTGGCCGTTGATGGTGAACTGGCCGGCCATGTTGCCCATTCCTCCGCCCATCATTCCGCCCATGTTGTTCATGGATGGCATGTTTAGTGCGAAGCTGCGCTTAGTCACCGAGGACGCCTTGCGCAGGTCTTCCTCGTTTGCCGGGCTCCACATTGCCATGCCGCCAGCCACCTTCTTGCCAGTGTCCTTGAAGGTGGCAAGAGGGTAGTTTTTGTAGGTGCGGGTGGAATAGCCCATGCCGCCCATGCCCATGGAATCTGGGTGCGGCACGGTTGTGTAGTTGAGAGTTACGTCGCCGCCGGCCGGCTGCACCAGCAGGTCAACGCGGTTGCCCGGGCTCATGAGGATGTTCTTTGCCGGAGTCGGGGTGACCAGCGGGTGACCGTCCACGTGGATGACCTTGGCTGGTGCGCCGGCCACGGTCAGGTTCAGGTTACGAGAGACACAGGCGTTGATGATGTGCCAACGCTCCTCGCCACGATTGATGCTTGCGGTTGGTTGAACGGTTCCGTTGACCATCACGAGGTCACCCTCGCGGCCCATCATTTTGCTCATCATGTTGGCACCGGAAACTTGGCCATCGGTGGTGATGCTCACGTCGGAGATCACCATCACGCGCTCGGTGACGGTACCCATATTGATGCCCTCATCAACGATGATTGCGCCGTAAAGGCCACCGAAAGTTTGGTTGGCGGCCTGACCGTGGTGGTGCGGGTGGTACCAGAATGTGCCGGCCGGGTGATCGATGGGTAGGCGGTATTCGTACTGGAAAGTCTGGCCGTTCTCAATCATGACGAACGGGTTGTCACCGTTGCGCTCGGGCGAAACGTGGAGGCCGTGGGTGTGCAGGTTGGTGGTGAAGCCAAGGTTGTTCACAAACTTGATGCGCAGTTTGTCGCCCGGTTTGACCCACAGAGTTGGTCCGGGAACGCTGCCGTTATAGGCCAGCATGCGTACTTTCTGGCCGCCCACGGTTTTATTGATGTAGCTGGCGGTGAGGGTAATGTCCAGCAGGCCGTTCTTGGAGCGTAAGACCTTCGACTCTGTCATAGTCTGGGCGCTGGCGGCTGTTGCCAGGTTTTCAAGAGTGAGGGCAGTGCCACCGGCTGCGATGGCTGCGGCGCCAACCCCGGTTGCTACGAACAAATTACGGCGACTAATGCTCATGGTTTAAGGGTAGGCGCGCGTCTGAGTTTGGTCGGTGAGAAACTGCTGAGAACAACCTGTGAACGAGTAAGGCGAACCTATTCAGATGAGGCGGTTAGTCTGGGAGTAACGGCACTCGGAGATTCACATGCGCAGACTCATCAAAATTCACCAACCCAAGGCATCCTGGCAGGAAATCCTGCTTGACCTAATCGGTGGGGCACTGGTGATTGGAGCGCTGGCAGTAATCACCGACCTCACCAAGATGCCGCTGCTTTGGGCGCCATTCGGTGGCACCGCGGTGATTGTGTTTGCCGCTCACCGATCCCCATTTGCTCAACCAATGAACGTGCTCGGTGGGCACTTGCTGTCCGCAGTTATAAGCCTTGTGATGATTGCCGTTCTGCCGCAAAATACCTGGACTTTGATGCTTACCGTGGGCGTTGTGATTGCAGCAATGCGTTTTGCGCGGGTGACCCATCCACCGGCCGGAGCCAACCCAATCGTGATTCACCTGGCAAACCCGAGTTGGTTTGTCGTGCTTCCCGCACTCGCCGTTGGGTCGGTTGCCATCCTGGTTTTGGGTTGGTTGCTGCACCGAATCACCCGCACCGAGTACCCGATTAAGTAGGGCAGTTCTCCACAATCTCCATCCTCGCCTCGATGCCTCGACCGCAGGTCGGAAAGACTGGCTAGGCAAAGCAGGAAACGTGGCCTTGTTTTTGTTTTGCGCAAAGTAAAACCCCTGGGCTACAACCCAGGGGCAAACTTTGCTCTTAGAGAGACAGAACCGGACCCAAAAAATCCGAGAATTCAGACTCTCTGAGTAAAGCACGGTTTGCTTGGTTACTCAAGTGAACATTGCTAGGTCCGGTTCTGTCTGTCAGGTCCACGACTGGCAGGGAGGTAGTGATGAAAATCACCATCCTGACGCTCTTGGAGATAGTTGCAAAAGCGATTCTTTTAATCGCGCAACTAGTGAGACTCCTGAGCTAGAACCAAAGGCGACCTCAGTGGCTAAATCCGCTGAGGTCGCTGGACCCCCAAACAAAAAATCCCCACCCGAAAGGGTGAGGATTTTGTTTGCGGAGACGAGAGGAGCCGTCGGCCGCATAACCGCGGCCTCCTCCCAAATCCTCCCAAGTAAATAAACTCGTAAAATAAAAAACCCGCCGAAAGGCGGGTTCATTATTTTGCGGAGACGAGAGGATTTGAACCTCCGAAGGATTTTTAGTCCTTACCTCATTAGCAGTGAGGCGCACTCGACCGGGCTATGCGACGTCTCCTGGTTGCCAGATAAGTTTAGCGGGTGTTCTTTGCCCGCGCCAATCCCATGTAGTGGGCCCGCACGGCTTCGGGCTGCTTCTCCAACGCGTAGCGCAGCATTGTGCGCGGCATTACATCGGCGGTTTGGTCCAGGTATTCAAGAAGCACCTCATCCACGCGCTTGCCGATCTCGCGAAGCATCCAACCCACAGCCTTGTGAATCAGGTCGTGTTCGTCGTGCAGCAAAATCCGCGCTTGTCGCAACGGAATCTCAAACCGCCCGTCCTTGATCATGCTGAAGGTGAGCATGATTCCCATGCGGCGTTCCCAAAGCACCGAGGAGTGAGCCAGCCGTTCCAACAGGTCATCGTTGGGGTAACGCACCAGCCAGTCACCCATGTTGTGCGCCTGATCCACGAGGTCCCAGTTGTTCCAGCAACCGTCGTAGGCCAGCTTCAGCCACGCATCGAAAACCTCGCCACGTGCCTCGTCGGTCTTTGCTTTCTTGTAGCGGCGATCAAGAATCAGGTCGGCCAGAAGTCGCTCCTCGTGGATGGGGGAGTGCGCTAAAACCGCCACCTGTTCTAGCGGCAGAGCAGCAAACTCAGCCATCACACTGCGCACCTCCGGCACCTTGGCACCGATGAACTGGTCGCCCTCCGCGTATTCGCCGGGTCCGGTTTTGAAGAACCAACCGAGGTCGCGTGAGCGGCCAGGGTTTGCAAAGACAGCCAAGGCTTGCTTGGCCGCCTCCGCGGTCAGTTTTTTGTCATTCATATTTGACGGTTACTCCGACCATGCCTCAACCTTCAGTCCGCTGTTGTCCTTGGCAACATCGACGCGCACGGCAGAACCATCGGTGACAGTGCCCGCCAAAATCAGATTGGCAAGTTGGTCGTCGATCTGCTGCTGCATCAAACGACGCAGCGGGCGGGCTCCATAGATCGGATCGTAGCCGTTCTCGGCCAGCCAGCTGCGGGCGGCCGGGGTGACCGCCAACTGCAGGCGACGCTCTGAAAGGCGACGGCCCAGCCGCTCGATGTTCAGCTCCACAATCTGACCCAACTCGGCGATGGACAGCGCGCTAAAGACCACGATGTCGTCCAGTCGGTTCAGGAATTCCGGTTTGAATGCACTGCGTACGGTGGCCAAAACGGCCTCGTTCTTCTGGGCATCGGTGAGGTCCGGGTCCACCAAAAACTGGCTGCCCAGGTTGCTGGTCAGAATCAGAATCACGTTCTTAAAGTCAACGGTTCGGCCCTGGCCATCGGTGAGGCGGCCGTCATCCAAAACCTGTAGCAGCACATCGAATACCTCCGGGTGCGCCTTCTCAACCTCGTCCAGCAACACCACCGAGTATGGGCGGCGACGAACCGCTTCGGTCAGCTGACCACCCTGTTCGTAGCCGATGTATCCCGGAGGGGCACCAACCAAACGAGACACCGAGTGCTTCTCGCCGTACTCGCTCATGTCGATGCGGACCATTGCTTTTTCGTCGTCGAATAGGAACTCGGCAAGCGATTTCGCGAGTTCGGTCTTGCCCACACCGGTTGGACCCAGGAACAGGAACGATCCGGTTGGGCGACCCGGGTCGGCAATGCCGGCCTTGGTGCGACGAACCGCATCGGACACGCTCTTGACCGCACGCTTTTGACCAATCAGGCGCTTACCCAATTCAGCCTCTAGCTGCAGCAGTTTTTGTGATTCGCCGGCCAGTAGGCGGCCGGTCGGGATGCCGGTCCAGGCTGCAACCACCGCGGCAATGTCATCCTCGGTGACACTCTCGTTCACCATGCGATCGGTGGCGGCACCCTCGGCGCTTTCGGCCTGTGCCAACTGCTTTTCCAACGCTGGGATCTCGGCGTAGAGCAGACGCGAGGCCTTCTCTAGGTTGCCTTCGCGTTGGGCGCGGTCACTGTCGATGCGCAGTTGGTCCAACTTGGTCTTTAATTCGCCAACTCGGTTCAGCTCGGCGCGCTCTTTCTCCCAGCGGTCTGCAAGCTCCTTGAGCGCGGCCGACTTTGCCTTCAGGTCATCGCGCAGCTTGGCAAGGCGGTCCTTGCTAGCCGCGTCCTTCTCCTTGGCGAGCGCCAACTCTTCCAGCTTGAGGCGGTCCACGGCTCGGCGCAGTTCGTCAATCTCCACCGGAGCAGAGTCAATCTCCATGCGCAGACGGCTTGCGGCCTCATCGACCAGGTCGATCGCCTTGTCCGGTAGCTGACGGCCGGTGATGTAGCGATCGCTCAGGGTGGCGGCGGCGACCAGTGCGCTATCCGCGATGGCCACCTTGTGGTGCGCCTCGTAGCGTTCCTTCAGTCCACGCAAGATGGCAACGGTGTCCACCACCGATGGCTCACCCACGTAAACCTGCTGGAAGCGGCGCTCCAGCGCGGGGTCGCGCTCGATGCGTTCGCGGTATTCATCCAAAGTTGTGGCACCGATCAGACGCAGCTCGCCGCGGGCCAGCATCGGCTTCAACATATTGCTGGCATCCATGGAGCCATCGGCGGCACCGGCACCAACCAGGGTGTGCAGCTCATCCACGAAGGTGATGACCTGCCCCTCGGCGGCGTTGATCTCCGCCAAAACGGCCTTCAGTCGCTCTTCAAACTCACCGCGGTACTTGGCACCGGCAACCATCGATGCCAGGTCAAGCGAAATCAGCTGCTTACCTTTCAGGCTCTCCGGAACGTCACCGGCCACGATGCGCTGGGCTAGGCCCTCAACCACTGCGGTCTTACCAACTCCAGGCTCACCGATTAGTACCGGGTTGTTTTTGGTGCGGCGGCTAAGTACCTGGCTGACACGGCGAATCTCGGCGTCGCGGCCGATTACTGGGTCAAGTTTTCCGCTCTTGGCCACCTCGGTGAGGTTGATGCCAAACTGCTCCAGTGCAGACTTCTGTTCTTGCTGACCCTGTGGATTTTGGTTGTTCATGGTTTGCTCCTACCTACGAAGCGCTGCCACGGAAGCCTTTTGGCCTGCCGGGGCGAAGCTATTGCTACTTGGCTCGCCAGAGCACAACGCCAGTGTTTTTGGCTGGGCGTTGCCCCTGGGCTAGGCTCACGACGCCCTGATCTCCCGCGGCAAAGACGCGGGCTCCCGGGCGGTTCATGAGTTCGGTCGCGAGGGTGGACTCTAGGTCTCGCACTCGCTTGCGAAGGTCGGCGGTTTCGTTTTCAAGTTCCAGAATGCGCTTGATGCCCGTGAGGCTCACGCCCTCCGCGCTGAGGCGGGCGATCTCCTTCAGCTGGGCCACATTGCGCATGGTGTAGCGGCGGCTGTTGCCGGCGGTTCGCACCGGGCTAACCAGCCCCAAGTGGTCGTATTGGCGCAGGGTTTGCGGGTGCATCTGCGCCAGTTCGGCGGCCACCGAAATCACAAATATTGGAGTGTCCTCGGTGATCTCTTCCATTAGAGCAGCCCGGCCTTTTGCAGCAGTTCGGCGCGTGGGTCTTCGTCCGGTAGCTCCGCAACAAACGCCTCAAGTGCCTCGGCGGCCTTGTGGCTTAGGTGCGATGGCACCGCGATTTCCACGGTGGCCAGCAGGTCTCCCGAGTGCTTCTCGGTGACTACGCCCTTGCCCTTCACGCGCAGCACGCGGCCGTTAGGGGTTCCGGCGGCAACCTTCAGCTTCACAGGATCGCCGCCCAAAGTTGGCACCTGAATGGTGGCACCGAGGGCAGCCTCGGCGAAAGTCACAGGCACTGTCACGCGGATGTTGTCGCCATCGCGAGTGAACACCGGGTGAGGCTTGATGTTGACAGTAACCAGCATGTCGCCGTTCGGTCCGCCGTTCATAGATGGCTGGCCGCGTCCACGAAGCTTGATTTTGGAGCCGTCCTTGATGCCGGGAGGCACCTTGAATGACACATCTTCGCCGTGCTGGAAACTGAGTTTGCGGGTGGTTCCCTTGACTCCATCAATGAAGTCGATGGTCACCGATGCGGTGAGGTCCGCTCCCGGAGTTGGGCCGCCGAAGCCGCCACCAAAACCACCGGGGAAACCGCCGCCCTGGAAGCCGCGTCCGCCACCAAACAGGTTGGAGAACACGTCCTCGAAACCGCCGCCGCCCATGTTCGGGCCGGCACCGGTAAAGCGGGCTCCGCCGCCACCGGCACGAACCGCGTCGTATTCGCGGCGCTGGGCTGGGTCGCTCAGCACGGTGTACGCCTCGGAGATCTCCTTGAAGCGGGCCTCTGCCTTGGCGTCACCCGGGTTGGAGTCCGGATGATACTGGCGGGCCAGCTTGCGATAAACCTTCTTGAGTTCGGCTTCCGAGACGTCCTTTGTTACGCCAAGGATCTTGTAAAAGTCCTTGTCGAACCAGTCCTGACTCGCCATTGCCAACCTCCCTTTTGGTCTATTGAGGTACCGAGGCGGTACCCGCGTTTGCTGTTTTCATCGGCGTAGCCGACGAAATTATTTTTGTTATTCCGCTGGAATCATGACTGCCACCTTGGCGGCACGTATTACGCGCTCGCCCAGCTGGTAGCCGGGTTCGATTACATCGGCGATGGTCATTTCGGTGACCGAAGGGCTTGGAACCTGAGCCAGTGCGTCGTGCAGTTCAGGGTTGAATACCTCACCCTTGGCACCAAACTGAACCAGGCCAAACTTGTCTCCAGCGGCGCGCAGCTTGTTGGCTACCGCGGCAAACGGCGAACCTTCGAGGTCGCCATGTGCCTCGGCACGAGCCAAGTCATCCAGCGCCGGGAACAGGGACCGCAGCACTTCCGCAATGGCATTGGTCCGCGCAACATCACGGTCGCGCTCGACGCGTGCCTTGTAGTTCACGAACTCGGCCTGCAGGCGCTGCAAATCTCCGAGCAGCTCCGCTTCCTTGTTGACTACTCCGCCGAGGTCTTCGAGTTGGGCTTCTAGATCAGCCAGGACATCGGCATCGCTGGAGGCGGAAGCGGAGTGATCCGACGCAGTAGAGTCGGTGGACGCGGACGAAGGTGCCGACGAAGCATTGCTTGCACTCTGCGAGTCGGTGCCTTCGGGAGCGGAGTCACCGACTCCTTCGTGCTCGTTCTGGTCTGCCATTACTTCTTTTCCTCGTCCTCGTCTACAACCTCGGCGTCAACAACGTCTTCGCCCGAAGCCGCTTCACCTTCGGCTGGCTGCTCGGCAGCGGCTGCCGAGTAGATTGCCTCGCCCAGCTTCTGGGCGCTGGTGTTCAGCTTGTCGGTTGCAGCCTTGACTGCTTCGATGTCTTCGCCGGCAAGTGCGGTCTTCAGTGCGTCAACGTCGGCCTGAACCTCGGTCTTTACGTCCTCTGGCAGCTTGTCGTCGTTGTCCTTGATCAGCTTCTCGGTCTGGTAGACAATCTGCTCGCCGGTGTTGCGAACATCCTGGTCTTCGCGGCGCTTCTTGTCTTCGGCTGCGTGCTCCTCGGCGTCCTTGACCATGCGCTCGATGTCTTCCTTGCTTAGCGAGGAACCACCGGTGATGGTCATCGACTGCTCCTTGCCGGTGCCCTTGTCCTTTGCGGATACGTGCACGATGCCGTTTGCGTCGATGTCGAAGGTGACCTCAACCTGTGGGATGCCACGTGGCGCTGGTGCGATGCCGGTCAGCTCGAAGTTGCCCAGGCTCTTGTTGTCGCGGGTGAACTCGCGCTCGCCCTGGTAAACCTGGATGCTCACTGATGGCTGGTTGTCAGCTGCGGTGGTGAAGGTCTCCGAACGCTTGGTTGGGATTGCGGTGTTGCGCTCGATCAGCTTGGTCATGATGCCACCCATGGTCTCGATTCCGAGGCTCAGTGGGGTTACGTCGATGAGCAGTACGTCCTTGCGCTCGCCCTTCAGCACACCGGCCTGGATCGAAGCACCAACGGCTACTACCTCGTCAGGGTTTACACCCTTGTTAGGCTCCTTGCCGCCGGTGAGGGTCTTGACCAGCTCTGCTACTGCAGGCATGCGGGTCGAGCCACCAACCAGAACAACGTGGTCGATGTCGGCTAGCTTGACGCCGGCTTCCTTGATTACGTCGTTGAATGGCTTCTTGGTGCGCTCCAGGAGGTCTGCGGTGAGGTCCTGGAACTGGGCGCGGGTGATGGTGTCGTCCAGGTTGGCTGGGCCGTTCTCGGTGAGGCTCAGGTATGGCAGCTGAACGCTTGCCTGAGTTGCCTGCGAGAGCTCCTTCTTGGCCTGCTCGGCTGCTTCCTTAAGACGCTGCAGAGCGATCTTGTCGTTGCTGACGTCTACTCCGGTGGTGTCCTTGAAGCACTTGATCAGGTGCTGAACGATGCGCTGGTCCCAGTCGTCGCCGCCCAGGCGGTTGTCGCCCGAGGTGGCCTTTACCTGAATGGTGCTGAAGCCGTCGTCCTTGCCAACCTCAAGCAGCGAGACGTCGAAGGTACCGCCACCCAGGTCGTAAACCAGGATGAGCTCGTCTTCCTTGCCCTTGTCCAGACCGTACGCCAGAGCGGCGGCGGTTGGCTCGTTGATGATGCGCAGAACGTTGAGGCCTGCGATCTCGCCGGCCTCCTTGGTTGCCTGGCGCTCGGCGTCGTTGAAGTACGCAGGAACGGTGATCACTGCGTCAGTAACGGCCTCGCCAAGGTAGGTCTCGGCGTCGCGCTTCAGCTTTGCCAAAATGCGCGCGCTGATCTCCTGTGCGGTGTACTTCTTCTCGTCTACCGCGAACTTCCAGTCGGTGCCCATGTGGCGCTTGACCGATGCGATGGTGCGGTCGACGTTGGTGACGGCCTGGCGCTTGGCGGTCTCGCCGACCAGCACCTCGCCATCCTTGGTGAATGCAACCACCGATGGGGTGGTGCGGAAGCCTTCGGCGTTGGCGATTACGGTTGGTTCGCCGCCCTCGAGGACGGATACTGCCGAGTTGGTGGTTCCGAGGTCGATACCTACTGCACGAGCCATTTTGTCTCCTAAGTTTGGGGTTTGTTACCTGCGACCAAACCCGGGGGTTGAGCCGCCTGGACTCAAGTTTGACACCGGTCCCAAAACTTGTCAAGCGGAATCGGTCAAAGTTGAGTCAAAGTGACTCAACTTTGATTTTGGTGTCGAACCGTAACCTTCGATTCCCGGGCGGCGAGCGCCTTACCGCTACCCTGAACCCATGAGCAAAGTAGCCGCAGCCGGTCCACGCAAGCTTGCCACCTGGGCCTGGGCCCTCTGGGACTGGGCCGAGCAGCCCTACCCAACCATCATCCAGACCTTCATCTTTGCCACGTACATCACCAGTAGTTACTTCGGCGACAAGGATGCAAACACCAGTGCGCTATCGGTGGGCAACATGCTCGCCGCCATCCTGGTTGCGGTTACGGCCCCGGTCTTTGGCCGCCGCAGCGACGAAGCCGGAAAGCGAAAGTTCTGGTTGCTGGTCAACTCGGCCGCACTAATTGCCATCATGGCGCTCACCTATTTCGTAATGCCATCGCCAGCGTTCCTGGTCTTCGGTGTCGCGCTCTATGCCATCGGTTCGGTGGTTCAGGAGACCGCGTTCATCAACTACTACGCCATGCTGCGCCAGGTGACCACGCCGGCCAATATGGGCAAGGTGAGTGGCTTCGCCTGGGGCCTTGGATATGTGGGCGGCATTGTGCTGCTGCTGTTTAGCCTGGTCGGTTTCGTGCTTCCTGCACACCCGTGGTTTGGAGTCTCCACCGATGCCGCCGCAAACATCCGCATCCTGTTCCTGCTCTCGGCCGCCTGGATGCTAATTTTCACGATTCCGCTGGCGATTTTTGTTCCGGAGGTTCCGGCCCGCCCGGCACAGGCCAAGGAATCCCTGCTGCAGAGCTACCGCAGCCTGTTTGCCCAATTGAAGCGCCTGCGCCAGAACTCGCCTGATGCCCTCAAGTTCCTAATCGCCAGCGCGGTCTACCGCGACGGCCTAGCCGGCGTCTTCACCTACGGCGCCATTCTGGGTGCGGTGGCATTCGGCTTCACCACCACCCAGGTGATCTTCTACGGCATCGCGGCCAATATCGTCGCCGGTATCGGTGCTGCACTCGGTGGCTGGCTGGACGACCGCATCGGTACCAAGGTCACTATCGCCGGCAGCCTTGGCGGTCTGCTGCTTGCCGGACTCGGTGTCTTCGTGTTCGCCGGTCAGGGTCCAATCACCTACTGGATCGGTGGCCTGATACTCTGCCTCTTCGTCGGGCCGGCACAAGCCTCCAGCCGTACGTTTGTGGCCCGCTTCACCCCCGATGGCCGCGAGGGCGAGATCTTTGGCATCTACCAGACCACTGGAAAGATAACCAGCTTCCTGAGCCCCACCTTCTGGTTGATTGCCACCGGAATCGCGGGGGCCCTGGGTGTGGTTCACACCGCAATCTACGGAATCCTGGGACTCATGGTAGTTCTGGGAGTTGGCCTGTGGATGCTGCTGCGAGTGCACCCAAACCCGCTGCTCAACGACTAGCCTGCCACCACCGCTTCCCTGGCCAGCTTTTCCCTCGGCCGCGGCACAGCTCTACGTCTCGTAGAATTGCCCCATGGCAAGTCGCAGTCGCAACCAGGGAGAGCTGGAGTCTCAGATTCTCGGCGTCCTCTGGGACGCCCAGTCCGCGGGCACAGTTCAACTGACCTCACAGGAGGTGCTGGACCTGCTGGCCCCCGACGGATCGTTGGCGCTAACCACCGTCCTCACCGTGCTTAGCCGCCTGGTCGACAAGGGCCTGGTAGCTCGCGCTCCCGGCACCGGCCGGTCGCTGCTATTCTCCGCGACCACCAGCCGCGAGCAACACGATGCCGGCATGCTGCTGAAGATCTTCGAGGGCAGCCAGAATCCGCTATTGGCGTTCTCCCACTTCGCCGATTCGCTTACCCCGGAGCAGTTGGCGCAGTTGCAACAGAGCCTGAATCGCGACTGAGTTGCTTGCCTACGCAATTCCTTTGGCCCTTAGTCTGATCTGGTTCCTGGTAAGTAGCCTGCTGGGGCCTTCGCTCTTGCGCCTGCTGCCTAAGCGCCTTCATCCCAGGTTCAAGGTGATGCTTTGGCTGGGCGGCCTCTACTCCATGCTGGTATCGGTCCTAACCGCCATCGCCTCGGCCACCATCCTCATATTTGGCGGTTGGTTTGGCCTCAAATTGGTCTCCGCGGGCATTCGCAACCTCTGGTACGTTCTGCTAGTCAGCCTGCTGCCCTGGGCGCTGCTGGCGCTTACGGCAGCGGCACTCGCGGCAGTCCTGACCCGGCTCGAGCCAGCCCGGATCGCTGCCCGCCAGACCTCACAGCTGCTGGCCCACACCAGCCACGCACTAACCGAATTTCACGGCATACCGGTGCGAGTCCTAGAGCTCTCGATTCTTGCCGCGACCCTAGTTGACACCGATCGGCGTCCATCGATCCTCATCACCCGTGGCGCGCTAGATTCGCTTTCCGCCGACGAACTCGAGGCGGTCTACTGGCACGAGTTTGGTCACGCGGTGGCCGAACATAACGGGCTTAACCGAATCGCCCGCGTCTCGGCGGCGCTGGTTCCTTGGCTGCCGCTCACTCGCCAATTGCCGGGGGCGGTGCTGTCACTTTGTGAGGCCTGGGCCGACCGGGTGGCCCTGCAACGAGTGAGTGCGGCCAGCCTGGCAACCGCCCGAAGCAAGTTCACCTTCTAGACAAATAGGCCCTGAGCGATTATCTCGCCCGAATTGGCCGGAGGTGCGATTACGAACGTGGCCGAACCAACCGGGACCGTCCAGACGTTCAGCAGATCAAAGTCCGCCAGTCTCGTCTGGACCGGCAAATACTGCTTAGCCAGGTTTTTTGCATAGGCCATCCAGAGCATTCCGGCATCGGCTGTTTCGACGCCAGGGCTAATGTTCAGGTAGTTGTAAGGCCTGCGGTAGAACCGTTCCTCCAGGTTGGTTGCAGAGGCCCTGCGCACGTGGGCGTAATCGGGGATCACGGTGAGACCCGAGGCATCTCGGGCCTGGAGGTCTATCGGGTCGTTCAGGTGATGGGCACCGAGCGGGGCGCCGTTATCCAACCGACGACCAATGGTCGATTCCTTCTGGTCTCTACCGAGAACATCCCAGGTGTCCAGTTTCATTCGGATGCGGCGAACCACCAATTGGGTTCCGCCGCGGCACCAGGCCGGGCCGTCGCTAATGCGCACCAGGTTGGTGAAGTCATCGGAGCCGGGAACCGGGTTGTCGGTGCCATCCACCTGTCCCATCAGGTTCCGTTGCACCTTGGTGCTATTGCCCACGGTGGAATCCTGGGTGAAGCCATCCTGCTGCCACTTGACTCGCGCAAATGCGGCGCTATCCCGTTGCAAGACCCGCGCGGCGTGCGCAACCTGGAGTGGCAGATCACCCTGGATCTGAATCAAAACGTCGCCGTGGCTGAACCGGTCCTCAAGGCGATCAATCTTGAAACTGGGCAGCTCGACGAATCCGTCCGGCTGTTTGTGCCTAAGCCCTAGTTTGTCGAACAGAGTGGGTCCGAAACCCACCGAAATCCCAAGTCTGCCATCACCTTGGGCCAACTCCGGCTGCGGGTCGCCACTGGGTGCGGTTCCGGCCACCAGACTCGCGATGTCGTCGGTGATCAAAGCCATCCAGCGCTGCATTGCGGCCCGATCCGTCCCGGGCAGTGCCGCAAACGAAAGCAGAGTGGCGTGACGGTGAATCTCGCACTCGATGCCCAGCGGGTCGTCGAAGCCGTTAGGCCGCTTTGCCGATGCAGCACCAGCCGAGGCAGAGCCGGCAGGCCCCTGGTCAAGGATGCCTTTGGCGCCGGCAAAATATCCGGCACCCGCACCGATTACGGCACCCGCAGATCCGGCCGCTCCGGCTAGTAGACCCCTCCTGGTTAGCATCGGAACCTACTTGGTGCTGGACGGCATCGGCATCGGGGTTGCGGTTGGGTGATAGGCCTCGCCGCCGGCGACTACCGGCTTGGCCAACAGGGTCAGGGTCTGAGGTTTTGCGCCCGCAAAGCTAAAGGTGAACTTCACGCTATCGCCGGCCAGCAGCGGGCGGGTCAGATTCATCAACATGATGTGCAGTCCACCCGGTTGAAGGGTCACAGTCGCGCCCTTGGCTATCTTGATTCCACCGGCCTTTTGGCTCATGACGCCGTCCACAACCTGGTGAGTCTGAACCATGGGAGCCAGCTCGGTGGTTCCGCCGGTCAGAACCACCGTGCGATTGCTTCGGTTGGTGATTTTGGCGAAGATACCGGTCATACCGCCAACGTGATCGGAGTACTCCGAGCTGCGGATCCAGGCCTGGCTAATCACGATGCCGGAGTCTGCCGGCTTGGCCTGGGCACCGGCGACCGGCGCCACGCCCATAACTGCCGCGAGAGATACCGAGATAACTCCAAAAACCAACTTGCGCATGCTTAGCCAATCTGTTCTATAGTTTGTAGAACTCAGCCTATTTCTACAAATCGTAGAAATGCAAATCCGCAAAAAGTAAGGGCCGCCAGGGCCCCTACTCTGTGGCTATTTCCCGCCTCGACGGCAGTCGCTAGTGCTGCTGGAGTGGGTCGTTGCCCACATCGGTGATGTGGAAGTTTAGGTGCGAACGCGAGGCGGTCGGCCCCCGCTGGCCCTGGTAACGGTTAAGGTACTTCGCGCTGCCGTATGGGGTCTCGGCCGGCGAACTCAGCTGGAAGAAGCACAGCTGGCCTACCTTCATGCCCGGCCAGAGCTTGATCGGCAGGTTGGAGACGTTGGCAAGCTCCAGGGTCACGTGCCCCTTGAAGCCCGGGTCCACAAAGCCGGCGGTGGAGTGAGTCAGCAGGCCAAGGCGTCCCAGAGAGCTCTTGCCCTCAAGGCGTGCAGCGATATTGTCCGGAAGGCTCACGAATTCGAAGGTGCTTCCCAGAACAAACTCGCCCGGGTGAAGGATGAATGCCTCATCGCTGGCCACTTCGACCAGGTGGGTTAGCTCCGCCTGCTCTTCGCGCGGATCGATGTAGGCGTACTTGTGGTTGTCAAACAGGCGGAAGAAGCGATCCAGTCGCACATCGATGCTGGAAGGCTGGATTAGTTCCAGGTTCAGCGGTTCGAGTCCGATATTGCCGGCTTCGATCTGGGCGCGAATATCGCGGTCTGACATGAGCATGGTTCAAGGATATACCCATGGCGGCGGGCCTCCGAACTGCGATGTGTCCGCAGGAAGGCTAGTGGTCTAGGCCGGCGCGCTTCTGCAAGCGCTTCATCCAGCGCGGAGCCCACCAGTTGAATTCGCCGAACAAACGCATCAGTGCGGGAACTAGCAGGGCACGAACCACGGTGGCATCCAACAGGATGGCGAATGCCACGCCAAGACCCAACAGCTTGATGATGCTGACGCCACTGGTGACGAAGGCATAGAACGAGACTGCCAAAACCAGGGCCGCCGTGGTGATGATGCGCCCGGAGTGCTGGAGTCCGAAGCTGACGGAGTCGATGGTGGACTGGCCCTTATCGTGCTGTTCCTTGATGCGGCTGAGCAGGAACAGCTCGTAGTCCATGGAAAGCCCGAACGCGATGATTGCCACCAGGACCATGGTGGAGGAATCTAGAGTCCCGGTGGTCTGGAAGTCGCCGATGAGCCACTTGAGGTTGCCATCCTGGAATACCCAGGTCAGGAAGCCCATGGTCGCCGCAAGCGATAGCAGGTTCAGTAGCACGGCCTTGATCGGCAGCAGCACAGATCCGGTGAAGAAGAACAGCAGAACCATGGTCGCAAGTGCCAGCCACCAGAGTGCGCGCGGCAGATTGTTGCTGATTCCAAGCAGAGAGTCGGTGTAGCTGGCACCGGCGCCACCAACCCGCACGTATCGGATGTCGGTCTTGAGCCCACGCACCTGCTCCACCAGGTTCACGCTGGCGGTGCTTCGGGCATCGATGTCGGTTATGGCCTGGACGCGGGTCAGGCCGTCCCTGGTGAAACTAGTGAACGCCGGGGCGTAGCCGGTGTCGAGCAGGCCATCCTGGGTGATTCCGATTGGGCTCTGCACCCGAATCACGTGGTCAATTTTGCTGAGACGGTTGGTCAGGTCAATCAGCTCGTTCTGCGAAGGGTGGCCCAAGATCAACTCGATCGGTGTGCCCTCCCTGCCCGAGAAGCGGGTGCGGACCTGATTGTTTGCATCTACAACCAGCGAGTGCTTAGGCAAGATGCGGTCGTCAACCAGGCCGTAGTGAGTATCCTTGCCCAGCGACGCTAGTCCCGCGAGCGCCAGCAGCACAACAAACAGCACGGGCAGCGGGCGGCGCATTACGTTGCGGCTGACGCGCTCCCAAAGACCGGTCTCACGTGGCGTCAAGTCTCCACGCAGCACCTTGAACTTATTGATGCGGTCGCCCATGAGGTGAATCACTGCCGGCAGAACCAGCACGGCACCCAGGACCGCAAAAGTCACGGTGGCCACTCCGGTTACCGCAAAGGTGCGGAGGAAATACTGTGGGAAGAAGCTGAGTGCCAGCATCACGATTGCCACCGTGAAACCGCTGAAGAACACCGTGCGTCCGGCGGTCTTGACCGCAACCTCGACGGCCTCGGTGACCGAACGATTCACGCGCTCTTCGCGGTAGCGGTTGACGATCAGCAGTGCGTAGTCGATGCCTAGGCCCAGCGCCAAGCCGGTAACCAGGTTGATGGCGAAAATTGAGGTGTCCGCGATCTGGGTGGCGACGTATAGGGCAAAGAACGTGCCCAGGGCTGCAACTGCGGCAACAATGAAAGGCAGCCCAGACGCCGCGATTGATCCGAACGCCAACACCAGCAGTCCGATGGTGACCGGGATGGCAATCGACTCCGCGGTAGCAATGTCCTTGGTGATGTGCTCGTTGATTGAGGAGCTTATGACCGATCCGCCGGCGGCATAGACGCGAGCCCCGTGGAACCAGCCATCGATTCGCTTCTGCACCAGCAGCCCGGTCTTTACGTAGTCAGCCTTGGCGTCGAAGTAGGCGAAGAAGTAGACCTCTTTGCCGTCTGTGCTTCGGAGGCCGGCGGGCGATCCCAGGCTGTAGTAGCTGGTGACCGACTTGACGCCGGGAATGTTCTGGATTCGATCGGTTAGCTTCCGGGCCACACCCGAGCTGGATGGGGCATCGGCGGAGCGGTGGAAATCGGCCAGGATAATGGCGTCCGGGGTGGATTCCTTGAACCGTTCGGTGAGGATGCGGGCGACAACACCAGACTGCGAGCCCGGGTCATCGTAACCGGCCGCCTTCAGCTGACCGAAGGACTGGAAACCCCAGACCGTGCTGAGGGCCAGCAGCGCAATGAACCCGAACAGCACCCACTTAGAGTGCCGGGTTACAAGTTTGGCTACTGCGTTCATCGCTCTCAGACTATCGCTCGGTGCCTAGTCGAACAGTTCGCCTTCTAGGGGTTCCCTCACACCGCTCATGAATCGCTGCACGTTTGGGTCAACCATGACGTCTCGCATCTGAATGGCCCTTGTGAGGTACAGGCCCTCCAGCGAGCGCACCCGACTGAGCGCGACGTAGGTTTGCCCGGGGGCGAAGGCGCCTCGGCCCAGGTCTATCTGCACCTCGTCGTAGGTTTGGCCCTGACTCTTGTGGACCGTCACAGACCACGCCAGGCGCAGCGGGATCTGACGGAATTCGGCCACCGGGACCGCCACCAGAAACTCCTTTACCTTGCCGGACTCCTCGTCGAAGTTTTCCTCGATTTCGTAGCGCACCTTTTCCCAGGTGCTGAGACCGACGTCGAAGCGTTCGCCGTCCACGTCCACGATTACCCCACCCGATGAAGGCAGCTCGACCACATGGCCGATGGTTCCGTTGACCCAACGCTTCAGGACCGTGCCATCCTTGGCACGCTTGTTGGCGTCGTCGTTCTTGATGAACATGACCTGCGCGCCAACCTTGAGTTCTACCACGGGCTCGGCCGGGAGCGTGTTGCCGAAGGCGCGCTGGTCGCCGTCACCAAAGATGGCGTTGAAGCGCTTTGGCGGGTTCTCGATCTTGGCCAAGCGTGATTGGTTCACCTGATTGACCGATTCATTTACGGTGGCAAGGCGGATCACGTCGTCGTGCGGCGGCCAGCGGTTTCCGGCGCGGTTTATTTCATCCAACATGGCCTGATCCACGGAGCCGTCGCGGATGGCATTCAGGATGTGCTTGAAGCCCTCGTCCTTCTGGCGGAAGATCTCGGTCAACTCGTAGCGTTCGAGAGTGTCCTTGCGCCAGACGTGGGCGTCGAAGAACCAGTTGCTCTGGTAGTGCTCGGCCATGTAGGCGCGCTCTTCCGGCCCGCCCGGCACCGGGGCCAACTGATAGGGGTCGCCAAACATCACGACCTGCGTGCCACCGAATGGCAGCTTGGTGCGGCCCTTGCTGATGCCAAGCGCGGTGTCGATAGCGTCCATCATGTCGGCGTTCACCATGGAGACCTCATCGATCACCAGCATGTCGATGGCGCCCAGAACCTCTCGGGTGCGGCGCGAAAGGTGCCGGCGGATCTCCTGAGTGCCCAGAATTCCGAAGGGGAAGCCGAAGAGCGAGTGAATGGTCGCGCCACCCACGTTCAGAGCGGCCACGCCCGTTGGGGCGCAAACCGCCACCTTTTTCTCGGTGTTCTCAATCAGGTGAGTGAGCAGGGTCGACTTGCCCGTGCCGGCTCGGCCGGTGACAAAGACGTTGTTTCCGGTGCTCTCGATGTATTCGAAGAGGCGCTGCTGTTCGTCGGATAGCACGATGGGCTGCATCAGTTTTCTCCCGCATCATAGATACGTTCTTTTTCGGTGCCGCGGGCATCGAATTCGGCGGCTCGTCTTGCCTCGGCAGCCTGGCGGGCCGCGGCATTTGCGGCCAGCATCTGGTTGTATGCCTCCAGGTCAGCACCGCCAGACCTATCGCTGGCGCGGTCCTTGCGCTTGGCCTCGCGGGCATCGGAATTCGCCCACTGCACGGAGACCATGATGGTCAAGAATGCCGCCGGGAATTCGCCGATGCCCCAGGCGATGGCGCCTCCGTTTTGCTGGTCGGCGATTGGGGTCTGCCCCCAGGTTCTTCCCATGGCACCGAACCAGTCGGCCAGTAAGAGCCCATCGCCCATCATCAGGGACAGACCGAACAGCGCGTGGAAGGTAAGCGTGCCCAGCAGAATCATCAGGCGAACCGGATAGTTCATCGGCTTCGGTCCCGGGTCAATACCCACCAACGCCTGCACAAACAGGTAGCCGGTGATAACGAAGTGCACCACCATCCACTCGTGGCCGATGTGGTTGCGCGTCGCAAAGCTAAATAGCGGGGTGTAGTAGAAAACCACCAGGCTGGAGGCGAAATTCAAGGCCGCAACCAGCGGGTGGGAGACGAATCGAGCGTAAGGAGTGTGCACCGCCCAGAGCACCCATTCCCGGACGCCGTTGGTCTGGTCGTCGCGCTTGACGACCGCGCGGCTCAACAGGGTGACCGGGGCGCCAGGCACCAGCAGCAGCGGCACGGCCATGGTCAGCATCATGTGGGCAATCATGTGCACGCTGAATAGGTATTCCTCGTAGACGTTCATGGCGCCGCTGGTAATCCAGGTAAGCAGGACCATTCCGGAAATCCAGCTGAGGGTGCGTGCCGGGTTCCAGGCGTCGCCCCGGCGGTGCAGGCGCCAGACGCCGATGAGGTATAGCGCAACACCAAAGCCGGCTACGGTAAGCCAGATTAGGTCTGGTTTCCACTCGGTGAGCCAGCGTGCGGCGGTCAGCTCCGGAGGTAGCTTCTCGCCGGTGAGGATCTGGGCCGGGGTCGGGTTGGAAAGGTCGACGTTGTTGGCCGGTGGCGCGGTGTGAGCCAGGGCCGTGGCCAGCCCCATCGCCAGGCCCATGAGTCCAAGCTCCAGACCGACGAGGGACCAGAATCCCTTTGCCAGGCCGGCCTTTGGAAGCAACCGACGACGGTAGTAGGCACCCATTGCGCCCACGATCAGCAGGATCGCGCTCTTCGCCAAAATCAGCTCGCCGTATGCCGTGAAAAGTTGGTTCCAGCTGCTGAGGCGAACGGTTGCGGCTCCGATTCCGGAGGCGGCAACCACGATGTAGGCAAAGAGCGCAAGGTCGCTGTAGCGACGGGCCAGGATCAGATTCGAGGCTTGGTCCTTGGAGCGTACGGCGGTGGTGGCGATGAGGCCACCCACCCACACCGAGACTCCCACCAGGTGCAGCCCCAGCGAGTTGACCGCCATGGCGTGGCCCTGGGTGCCGGCCGCGTGTCCGCTGATGGCAAGCGGAATCAGGCCGATGAAAGCCAGGGCCATGACAAACAGTGCGGGAACCACCCGATTGATGGTGAAGGCCAGAAGCGCGACCAGTGCTCCGGCAGCCACGTTAAGCGCCAGGTTCTGTCCCAGTTGAATTCCGCTGATGAACAGCCAGAGACCGTCGCCAAAACTCTTGGCCGCCGAGAAACCCGTTCCGGTCACCGATAGGTAGGTCATGACTGTGGTGACGGCGCCGGAAATTGCCCAGAGTGCGGCCGATCCGCCAGCGATGTCTAGTAGGCGTCGCAGTTGCCAGGAGCCGTTGGCGCTGGCAAAGACCGCCATGGCCAACGATCCAATCGTGACGGCGGTGCTGATATCGGTGAGTCCCCTTAGTACTGGCAGGCCCCAGCGCACTATCGGCCCCGGATCCGCTAGCAGAAGTGGTGCGGCAGCACCCGAGAAGGCCAGTCCGGCTACCGCCCCCAGCACAAGGAGCGCCAGAGAAATTGACCCGGCAATGACTAGGTTGCGCGGGCTGCGGATTGGGGGAGTTTGAGGCACCGTTTAAGCCTAGGTTAAACAAAAGTGCGGTGTCCGAAGACACCGCACTCCCGTTAGTTTTTGAAGACTACTTGACTGCGCCCTTGAGCTTGCTGCCAGCCGAGACCTTTACGGTTGCGGCAGCAGGGATCTGGATGGTTGCGCCAGTCTGAGGGTTGCGACCGGTGCGAGCTGCACGGTGGCCCTTCTCAACCGAAAGCCAGCCTGGGATGCTGACCTTGCCGCCCTTAGCGACCTCGGAAGCAATGGTCTCGAACAGTGCGTCAACAACGCGGTTGACGGCAGCCTGCGACTCGCCGGTGTGCTTTGCAACGGCCTCTACGAGCTCACTCTTGTTAAGCGACATGTTTGGTCCTCCTGAACCTACGTGATTGACGTTCTTGTCACATCGAAAATAACACCGGTGTAACTCAATATCTCCATTTGTGTCGGTGTGTTGCGCCGAATATTGGGCTTTTTGCCCTGATTTGACGGGGTTTTTGCCTTTTTCCCCGGACCCGGCCGCCACGGCCCCACTGCCACCGAGCACCCACTCTATTCGGGTAAAGCGAAACCGCCGACCCTTTCGGACCGGCGGTTTCGTTTAAGTTTTGGGTTACCAGGAAGACTTGGTAATGCCTGGCAGCTCGCCGCGGTGAGCCATGTCGCGGAAGCGAACACGGGATACACCGAACTTGCTGAGGACACCGCGTGGGCGGCCGTCGATGCTGTCGCGTCCGCGTACGCGAACTGGCGATGCGTCCTTTGGCAGCTTCTGCAGACCGATGCGGGCCGCTTCGACCTGCTCGTCGGTGCTGTTTGGGTCGATCAGGGCCTTCTTCAGGGCGATGCGCTTCTCGTTGTAGCGCTCTACAACGATCTTGCGCTGCTCGTTACGAGCGATCTTGCTCTTCTTAGCCATTCTTAGCGCTCCTCGCGGAATTCAACGTGCTGGCGTACAACTGGGTCGTACTTCTTCAGCACCAGACGGTCTGGGTCGTTGCGACGGTTCTTCTTGGTCACGTAGGTGAAACCAGTTCCGGCGGTCGACTTCAGCTTGATGATTGGACGGATGTCCTTGTCCTTCTTGGCCACTTGCGTGCTCCTTAGATCTTCTCGCCACGAGCGAGCAGCTCGGCAACTACGGCCTCGATGCCGCGGACATCAATGACCTTGATGCCACGAGCACTCAGGGTGAGGGTTACGTTGCGCTTCAGCGAAGGCACGTAGTAGGTCTTCTTCTGGATGTTTGGGTCGAAACGACGCTTGGTCTTGTTCTGAGCGTGCGAAACGTTGTGACCAAACTGAGGTCCAGTCTGAGTTACCTGGCAATTGGCTGCCATTTCGTCTCCTTTAGGGGGCGATAAGCCCCGAAACCCGATTGGCTGGGAGCTTAAAAAATGTGGTTGCAAGAGAGCAACTTCTCAAGTTTAGGCGAGGGTCAGGGCCTTAAGCAAGTCGCTGCAGCAAACTTCCCATCAATTTTGGGCGTGGCGCGCACGACAATCCCCGGATTTCGGTGCTAGTTGGAGTAAACATCCGAGCACTGGCCACAAATTCCAAAGAGTTCGATGGTGTGCGTTGCTGGTTTAAAGCCGTGTTGAGCGGCCACCGAGTTTGCCCAAGTTTCGATTTCCGACGCCGAGATCTCCACCGCACGGCCACACTCGGTGCAGATGAGGTGATGGTGGTGGCTGTCGCCACAGGCCCGAAACAGGGTAAGGCCCGCGTTGTCCTGCAGGCTGTCCGCCTCGCCCTGGGCGGCCAGGTCGGCGAGCGCCCGGTATACGGTCGCCAGACCGATGCTGCTGCCATGGTTCCGAAGCACCCGGTGCAGATCCTGGGCGCTGACGAAGCCGGTTGCCTCGCCCAGGGCGTGGCGCACGGCATCTTTTTGCCAGGTGTTGCGTTTGACGGTCATTTGCGCACCCGTTCGATCACGCGGCAGGCCAGGTAAATGAGGAACGAGATGCTGGTCACGTACGGGCTGATCGGCAGGCCCGCGCCCACCGCCAAGAGGATTCCACCGAGTACCGCGGTGAGGGCAAAAACCACCGAAAGCAGCGCCACTCGGAACGGCACCTTGGTAACCCGCAGCGCGGCGGCGGCCGGGGTTACTAGAAGGCTGAGAACCAGTAGGGCCCCCACCACCTGGACGCTTGCGGCCACGGCAAGGCCGAGCAGCAGCATGAAAATCAATGAGAGCGCGCGGGTGGGCACGCCTCGGGCCTCGGCGACCTCCGGGTCGAGACTGGCGAAGGCCAGCGGGCGCCAGACCACGGCAAGCACGCCCAGGATGAAGAGACTGATGCCGGCCAGCCAAGCTAGCTGCGGGAGGTCCACCGCAACAATTTGTCCGGTAAGCAGTCCGAATTTGTTGAGGGCCTGGCCGCGGTACAGCGAAATGGCCAGGATTCCGAGGCCTAGGCCGGCTGGCATTAGTACGGCCACAATCGAGTTTCGCTCGCGGGCCTTGGCTCCCAGCACCCCGATGAGGCCGGCCGCCACCAGCGAGCCGAAGATGGATCCGAGCACCACATCGGTGCCCGCCAGAAGCGCGAAGGACGCCCCGGCGAAGCTGAGTTCGCTGATGCCGTGGACCGCAAAGGACATGTCGCGGGTGTTTACGAACACACCGATGAGCCCGCCCACGATGGCAAGCAACGCACCCGCGATGAGCGAATTGGTGATGAGCGGCAGCAGGTCCGCGTAGTCGGTGAAGTTGAAAATCATGGCCTAGCTCCACTCCTCGTCGGGGTGGTGTTCGTGATCGTGCGTGCCGACCACCACGATTCGACCCTGGTTTCGCAGCACATCCACCTGGGTGCCGTAGAGCTCGCTCAGTACCTCGGACCGTAGCACCTCGTCGGGGGTGCCAATTCGGAAGTGCCCGTTGGCCAGATAGAGCACGCGATCCACCATGCCCAGAATGGGATTCACGTCGTGGGTCACAAACAACACCGCCGCATTGTGCTCCTTGCGCTCCTCATCGATGAGGTTGGCCACCGCCTGCTGCTGGTGAAGGTCCAGGGCACTCAGCGGTTCGTCGGCCAGAATCAGGTCGGGGTTTCCGATGACGGCCTGGCCGACCCTAAAGCGCTGCAGCTGACCGCCGCTGAGGCTGCGCACGGCCTTATCGGCAAGGTCATGGCCATCGATGCAGTCCAGCACGTGGTTTACGCGCGCGGTCACCTTGCGGCTGGGTAGCGGGAGCCCCAGCTTGTGGCCATCGAAGCCAAGGCGCAACAGGTCGCGGGCACGCATCGGCGTGCTGGCGTCGGTGCTGCGGTGCTGCGGGATGTACCCGACGTGGGAATTTCCGCGGCGGGCGGGCCTGCCGTTCACGCGAATCTGACCCGCGGTCAGTTGCTCCTGGCCCAGAATCGCGTGCAAAAGCGAGGTCTTGCCGCTGCCGTTCGAGCCGATGACCGCGATGAACTCGTGCGGCTGAACCTCTAGATTCAGACCAGACCAGAGCACCTTCTCGCCGTAGGCCATGGTGGCGTCGGTTATCTGCAGCACCGGTTTTGGCTGCTTGGCATCGTGCTGTGACGTCATCGGATGGCCGCCTCGATTCGGTTTAGGTTGCTGGAAAACCAGGTCAGGTAGGTCTGGTGCTGGGGCAGGACCTCGCCAAGGCGCAGCACCGGTACCCCGGCAGCGGTGGCCCAGGCCGCCAACTGATTGGTCTGGGCGCCGGAAGTCTGGACGTTCAGAACGAGAGCGTTCACCTTGTGCCGGGTTAGCAACAACTGCAGCTGGCGCATCACCTTGGGCGAGGCATCCTGTTCCTGCTCCACCGAGTTGCGGAAGGCCTGCGGGGTGGCGTCGGTCATTTTCAGGTTCCGCACCAGTCGGGCCGCAAAGCCCTCGGTGAGAATCACCGTCTTTCCCGCGGTCTGGGTCGAAGCCCTGGTCTGGGAGGCAATAAGTAAGTCCAGGCGTGCCTGGTAGGCGCTGATGCGCCTCGCTATTTCGGCACGGATGGCTGGGTCGGTGAAGCCTGCTGCCTCGGCACGACCGATGACTCCGGCGAGCGCCCGCACATATCCAAGGTCGTACCAGAGGTGAGGGTTGTAGCTGCCTCCGGGCTGGGAAATATGGCTGCTGAGCGTGAGGCGCATGGCACCGAGGCTGGTGGGCTTGGCGGCAACCAGCCGCTGGAAGAAGGTGTCGTAACCGCCGCCATTTGTAATCGTTAGGTCGGCTCGGTTGACGGCCAGCTGGTCACGCACGGTTGCCTCGTAGCTGTGGGGGTCTTGGCCGGGCAGGTGAATGGTTGCGGCCGCCTGCACATACCTGCCACCGATGGCCTGAGCGATGTTTGCCCAGACGGCTACCGAGGTCTGGATCCTCAGCGGATTAGCCGCGGAGTGCGCGGTCGCGGTTACGCTCGGCGTGTCATAGACCCGAACCTGGGAAGTTCCCGGGCTGCTGGCGCCAGGCTGCGGCAAAACCAAAAAGACGGTTATGGCCACTGACGCCGCGAGCGCAATTAGCACCAGCCCCACCGAAATCAGAGTTTTGCGCACCATTCAAGATTAAGGCTTATTGAGAATGAGTGTCAATACGAATAAAGGTTTGCCGATTTGGTTTACCCGACTGTGCGATACTCCAAATAGGAGCCGGTTTCACGTGAAACATAACTCGGGGCTCGAAAGGAAGCCGTCATGGCAGAAAACAAGCGCAGCTATAACGCAACCTGGATCCTTAGTCTCCTGCTGGGCCACCTGGGTGTAGACCGCTTCTACCTGGGTTACGTCGGCCTAGGCATTCTCAAGTTGCTGACCGGTGGTGGCTTCGGAATCTGGTACCTGGTGGACCTCATCCTCATCCTCACCAACCAGCTCAAAGACAAGAACGGTCAGGCACTCGACGGCTACGACGCCGGCAAGAAGCTGTCGTGGATCGTAACTGCTGTCGTAGTGGTGGGTGGCATCCTCGTGGGAGTCGCCTCGTTCTTCTTCATGCTGCTGATGTCGGTCATGACCGGCAACTGGTCGGGCTGGGAGTCCGGCCACATGATGCAGTGGACCTAAGCCAAAGTTGAATCTAGAACGCCGACCCGATTGGGTCGGCGTTCTAGATTTAAGCAAATTTTTCTGTCAGGCGATTAGTCCAGTAGCAGGGCCGGCTCTTCGATGACCGAGGCAACGTCCTGAACGAATCGGCTGGCTACGTCGCCGTCCACGACTCGGTGGTCGAAGGTGGCACCGATTGTGGTTACCTGGCGCACCTGGATCTCGCCGTTCACAACCCATGGCTTCGGGCGAATCGAGCCGAGAGCAACGATGGCGCATTCGCCCGGGTTGAGGATCGGGGTTCCGGTGTCCACACCGAACACACCGATGTTGGTGATGGTGATGGTTCCACCGGACATCTCGTTCGGCTGGGTCTTGCCCTCGCGCGCGGTGGCGGCCAGCTGCTCGATGGCCTTGGCTAGGTCCAGCATGGAAAGCTTCTCGGCGTCCTTGATGTTTGGGACGATAAGGCCGCGCGGGGTGGCGGCGGCGATGCCGAAGTTCACGTAGTTGTGAACGATGATTTCTTCATCCGTGAAGGTGGCGTTGACCATCGGGTTTCGGCGTACAGCCCACATCATTGCCTTGGCCATGATCAGCAGCGGGGTCACCTTTACGCCCGCGAAGTCGGTGGAGGCCTTTAGGCGCTTCACGTATTCCATGGTGCGGGTGGCATCTACGTCAACGAAGATGCTCACGTGCGGGGCCTGGAATGCGCTGGTGACCATCGCGTTGGCGATGGCCTTGCGCACACCCTTGACCGGAATGCGGGTTTCGCGCTCGCTCGGGGCCTCCGGGGTGGTCAGGTTGCGGAACACCGATGCCTGCTGTGCGGCATTCAGGACGTCCTCGCGGGTGACTTCGCCGGCAAGACCGGTCGGGGTCACCTTGGTGATGTCAACGTTGAGGTCCTTGGCCAGCG
>Ga0228700_1000425_pt1 | contig 39605 bp, 38 predicted proteins | sample McNCre317_Aug_MG_FD_178019 | JGI IMG/M metagenome (GOLD analysis project Ga0228700, IMG submission 178019) | Freshwater microbial communities from McNutts Creek, Athens, Georgia, United States - 3-17_Aug_MG | ecosystem: Environmental > Aquatic > Freshwater > Creek | place: USA: Georgia...
CTTTGCCACGCTGCAAGACAGCACAGGCCGCATCCAGATTTACGTGACACGCGATGACGTGAGCGAAGACCTCTACGCCGATTTCAAACACTGGGACTTGGGCGACATCGTGGCCTGCGAAGGCAAGCTGTTCAAAACCCGCACAGGCGAGTTGTCGATCCACGCCACCAGCATCCGCATGCTCACCAAGAGCCTGCGCCCCATGCCCGACAAGTTCCACGGCGTGGCTGACCAAGAGATCAAATACCGCCAGCGCTACGTCGACTTGATGACGGACGAAACCGCCCGCAAGCGCTTCATGGCGCGCAGCAAAGCGGTGAGCGGTATTCGCGACTTCATGGTGCAACACAACTTCCTCGAAGTTGAAACGCCCATGCTCCACCCCATCCCAGGCGGGGCCAATGCCAAGCCTTTCATCACGCACCACAATGCGCTCGACCAAGAGATGTACTTGCGCATCGCGCCTGAGCTTTACTTGAAGCGTTTGATCGTGGGTGGCTTTGAGCGCGTGTTTGAGATCAACCGCAACTTCCGCAACGAAGGCATCTCGGTACGTCACAACCCCGAGTTCACCATGATGGAGTTCTACGCGGCGTATTGGAACTACCAAGACCTGATGCACTTCACCGAAGAGTTGGTGCGCGATGCCGCTATGAAAGCCGCAGGCACCACGCTGCTCACCTACGGCGGCAAGCCGGTGGACTTGAGCCAACCGTTCGAGCGTTTGACCATTCGCGAAGCCATCCTCAAGCACACCGAAGCAGGCGACAACGTGGACAACGCCACTTGGTTGATCAACGCCTTGCAAAAACTCGGTTTCAAAGAAGACAAAGACAAACTCTCAACACGCAGTTTGGCCAGTTTGCAAGTGATGTACTTTGAGGAAACCGTGGAAGAAAAGCTGTGGCAGCCCACCTTCATCTGCGAGCACCCTGTGGAAATTTCACCTTTGGCCCGCGCCAGCGACAGCAAGCCCGATGTGACCGAGCGCTTTGAGCTCTACATCACCGGCCGCGAGTTCGGCAACGGCTTCAGCGAGTTGAACGACGCCGAAGACCAAGCGGCTCGTTTCCATGCGCAAGTCGAAGCCAAAGACAGCGGCGACGACGAAGCCATGTTCTACGACCACGACTTTGTGCGCGCTTTGGAATACGGCATGCCCCCCACCGGCGGCTGCGGCATTGGCATTGACCGCTTGATGATGTTGCTGACCGACAGCCCCAGCATCCGCGATGTCATTCTGTTCCCAGCTTTGCGCCGCGAAGCTTAAGCCGTGCACAGCGCATCCAACGCCTCCTTCGGGAGGCGTTTGTGTTTATGCTTACAGCTCTTTCACACGGATGCGCACACTGATGAAAATCTCTCGCCTTTTTCTGTCCTTCTTTTTGGCCACCATCTCTGGCTTGACCGCAGCACAAACTGCATTTCCATCCAAGCCCATTCGTGTCGTCATTGGCTTTCCGGCAGGCGGCCCCTTAGACCAACATGCGCGCCTCTTGAGCGAGCGTTTGCAACAGGTGCTAGGCCAACCCATCATCATTGACTACAAGAGCGGCGCAGGCGGCACGGTGGGCACACAAGACGTGATGAAAGCCGCCCCCGATGGCTACACCCTCATGCTGGCCAACACCGGCGTGATGGTGATCAACCCCGCGCTCTACAGCAAGCTGCCCTACGGAACGCTCAAAGACTTTGTGCCCGTAGCCCGCACCGCCATGCAACCCTTGGCCCTGTTGGTCAACCCGAACGTGCCCGTGCGCAACCTGAAGGAGTTCATCAGCTACGCGCGTACACGGCCTGGGCAAATCAATTACGGCTCAGCCGGTAACGGTGGCATCAGCCACCTCGTGCCTGAAATGTTCAAAACCGCCACAGGTTTGTTCATGGTGCACATTCCCTACCGTGGCAGCGCGCCCGCCTTCACCGACTTGATGGCCGGCCAAGTGCAGTTCATGGCTGAGTCCATCCCACAAGCGGCCAACTATCACAAGCAAGGCAAAGTCAAGGCGTTGGCGGTGACCAGCAAAGAGCGCAACCCTGCATTGCCCGATGTACCCACCGTGATGGAGTCTGGCGTGCCCAATTTTGAGGTAGTGGGTTTTTACGGTTTCTTAGCGCCAGCAGGCACACCGCTTGAGATCGTGGCCAAGCTGAGCGACGCATTTCGTCAAGCGCTCAACACCCCCGAGGTGCGCAACAAAATGGTGGCGCAAGGCGCAGACCCTGCATTTTTGGGCCATGCCGAATTTGCGAAGTTCCTCAATGCAGAACTGCCGCGCTGGGCGGCAGTTGCACAAGCGTCCGGCGCGAAGCTGGACTGATTAACACAGCGCTGACTCAGCGTTGAGTTACTGCGGCTGAAAACCGCTGTTCCTGATGAGCTTGGTCCACACCTGTGTGTAGGCGCGTTCGCGTTGCTCCAACTGGTGTGAGTTCATGTAGCCCACGGTCAAGCCCATTTTGGTGAGCTGCTCGTGCACATCGGACATGGCCAACACTTTGGACAACGCCACACCAAAGTGGTTGATGGTGGCTTGCGGCGTGCCTGCGGGCGCGAAGATGCCGTAGTAAGGCATGTCGTCCAAGCCGCTCAAACCCAGCTCTGCAAACGTGGGCACATCGGGCAAAGCAGCTTGACGCTTGGCGCCCAACACCGCCACCACACGCACTTTGCCTGCCTTGTGGTTTTCAATAAAGTCGGGCACCGAGCCCACACCGGCGGCGATTTGGTTGCCCAACATGTCGGCCATCATGGGCGCGCTGCCGCGGTACGGCGCAGAGACCAAATCCATTTTGTATTTGTCACCCACCACCTTCACCAAGAACTCAGGCGTGGAAGCCGGAGCTGGAATACCCACTGCGCCCTTACCGCCTTGCGCCTTAACCCATGCCACGTACTCGGTGAACGACTTGGCAGGTGTGCCAGCCGACACAGCGTAGGCGTTCACAAACGTGGCAAAGCCCGCCACGGGTGCGAAGTCGTGCGCAGGGTCGTAGCCGGGGTTCTTGACCACCAAAGGCAAGATGGAAATGGTGTGGTCGTGCGAGAGGAACAACACCGTGCCATCAGCCGGTGCAACCTTCAAGGCTTGCGCGGCCAATTGACCACCCGCACCCGGTTTGTTCTCCACCACCACGGCCGTGCCCAACTCGTCTTTGAGTTTGTCAGCCAAGATGCGCGCCACGGCATCGGTGCCACCTCCAGGAGGAAAGCCCACCATGAGTTTGATGGGCTTGGCGTTTTGTGCCGCAGCCAAGCCACAGCTCAAGGCCAAGGCTAAAACGGCAAAGTGACGACGCGAAGGAAACATGGCTGAACTCCTGAAAAATGAAAGTACGGGTTTAAGGCAGCAAGTCTAAAGCACGCAAGTAGGCGGGCTGGGTCATCAAGGCATCCCAAGCGACGGCGGGTGTTTTAGGCAGCAGTGCGCGACGGCGTTGTTCGCTGGCATCGCTGGCGTGCCATTGGTTTTTGACGAGGCGTTCGGTCAGGCCGTCGAGCATCTCATCGAGCCCGTGGCCATCGCCCACGCTTTGGTTGCACAGCAGCAGCAAATCGCAACCCGCGTTCAGGGCGGCCACGCCGGCTTCAGCAAAGCTGACCGAGCGGCCTTCGATGCGGCGCGCACCTTCCATCGACAAATCGTCGCTGAAGATGGCGCCGTTGAAACGCAAATCGCCACGCAAGATGTCTTGCAACCAACGCGGGGAGAAGCCCGCAGGCAAGCTGTCGACCTTGGGGTAGATGACGTGCGCGGGCATCACGCTGGTGAGCGTGGTGGTGAGCCATTGGTAGGGCAACGCGCAGTCGTTCAAAACAGCTTTGAGGCTGCGCTTGTCGACGGGAATGTCCACATGTGAATCGGCGCGGACATTGCCGTGCCCCGGAAAGTGTTTGCCACAGTTGGCCATGCCCGCAAGCAACAAACCGTGCATGACGCTCTTGGCCAAGGCGGTGGCCACACGTGGGTCGCGGTGGAATGAGCGGTCGCCAATCACGCTGCTCTCGCCGTGATCGAGGTCGAGCACGGGGGTGAAGCTGAAGTCCACGCCACACGCGCGCAACTCGCTGGCCAACACGTAGCCGCTGGCGGTGGCAGCGTCCATCGCGGCCATGGCGCCGCTGCCGGTTTTGAATTCACCGCTGACGCTCTTTTGGTCTTTCATCCACAACTCGCCCAAGGCACGCATGGGCGGCAAGTGGGTGAAACCGTCGTTGCGAAAGCGTTGCACACGCCCGCCTTCGTGGTCCACACAAATCAGCAAGTCTTCACGCACCGCTTTGATGTCGGCACACAGCTGCGTGAGCTGCTGGCGGTTGGCCCAATTGCGACCAAACAAAATCACGCCGCCGGTGAGCGGGTGCAGCAAGCGCTTGCGGTCCACCGCAGTGAGCTGGGTGCCTGCGATGTCAAGAATGAGGGGGGCGTGGTGAGACATAAATCAGAGGTTCGTTTCAGTTGTTCTTTTCAACAATCACATAACTCGTGGCGTAGTCAGACTCATCGCTCACGCTGACATGGGCGGTGAGGTCTTTGGCTTCAAACCAAGCTTTGAGCTCGCCGTGCAAGACGATGGTCGGCTGGCCGCTTGGCAGCTTGGCCACCTCGCACAAGCGCCACGTCATGGGCATACGCATGCCCATACCGATGGCTTTGCTGAACGCCTCTTTGGCCGAAAAGCGTGTGGCCACATAGCGCACACCGCGCTCGGGCCAGCGTTCGCTGCGGGCGCGATAGGTTTGCATTTCAGCATCACTCAACACCTTTTGCGCAAAGCGCTCGCCGTGTTTTTCCAACGATGCACGGATGCGGCGAATGTCGCAAATGTCTGTGCCGATGCCGTAAATCATTTGGGCAATCTCAAGCCTTGGGCATGCACGCGTTGTAAGCGCGAATGGTCTCGGTGTAGCCCATCTCTAGCGCATCGCCAATCAGAGCATGGCCAATCGACACCTCTTGCACGCCGGGCACGGTGCTTAAGAACATGTGCAAGTTGTCGCGGTTCAAGTCGTGGCCCGCGTTGATGCCTAGGCCAACCGCCAATGCTGCTTCCGCAGTAGCTTTGAAAGCTGCCAGCACCTCTGCTTCTTTAGGCGTGCCGTAGGCCGAAGCATAGGTCTCGGTGTACAGCTCCACGCGGTCAGCGCCCACTGCTTTCGCCGCAGCCATGGCTTCAGGTGTGGGATCCATGAACAAACTCACGCGTGCACCCAAGGCTTTGGCTTCGTCAATGAGCGGCTTCAAACGCTCCGCGTCTTGCGGAAACGTCCAGCCATGGTCGCTGGTGAACTGCCCTTCGCTGTCAGGCACAAACGTCACCTGATGCGGGCGCACTTGACGCACAAAGTCCATCAAGTTGTGAAAGGGGTTACCTTCGATGTTGAACTCACGGTCGGGCCACGCTTTGAGCAACGCAGCGAGGTCATGCACATCGCTCGCGCGAATGTGGCGCTCGTCAGGGCGTGGGTGCACGGTGATACCGGCAGCGCCCGCCTCTAGGCACAACGTGGCTGCACGCGTGACGCTGGGGATGCCCAAATGGCGCGTGTTACGCACCAAGGCCACTTTGTTGAGGTTGACGGACAGCGCGGTGTGGGTGTGTTCGGACATGGCGTGGTTCAAAGCGATTGCAGGTCAATCATCATCTGGCGTGTGCGCAGTGTTTTGACCCCGCAATGGTAGTGCAGCAAGGCGCGCAGCTGGCCCAGCAAGGCGTTGCGTTGCTCGGGTGGCATCTCGGCGCACAAGCGCAACGTGGCGGTGAAGGGCGCGTCGGTGGACAAGCTTTCGTGCAGCTGCAACCACACGCTACCCGCCAAGCCTGTGCGGTCTTGCGCGTTGTGGGCACGCAGGCCGCCTTCGGCGACAAGCACATACAAAGCGTCGGGTTGCAAGGGGCTCAAGGTGAGGGTTTGCGCGTTGAGCTCGGGCAAGAAACCAATGTCGCGCAACAACAGCAACTCAAAGGCGCGCAGCGCGGGGGCAATCGTGCCCTCATGCCCCGAGGCCAGCACTTGCACCACTTGGCGGTACAGATCAAACAAATTGGGGTGCGGGTCATCGCGCGCCAGCAGACGCAGCAGCAACTCGTTGAGGTAATAGCCAGACAGCAGCGCCTCGCCCGTGGGCATGATGTGGCCGCCCACCCATTCAGCACCTTTCAAGGTGCGAATTTCGGCATCACCCGAATAGCTGACGTACAGCGGCTGCAACGGCAGCAACACCGGACGAAAGTTAGACGTGGGTTTTTTAGCGCCCTTGGCCACCAAGGCCACCCGACCGAAGTGGCGGGTGAAGGTTTCCAAAATCAGGCTGGACTCGCTCCAGTCGTAGCGGTGCACCACGAACGCAGGCTCGTCCTGAATGCGGGGAACGCCCCGCGACATCGTGAACGTGCTGGACTTACTCGTAGCCAAAGCTACGCACCCGCGCTGCGTCATCGGCCCAACCGGAGCGCACTTTGACCCACAGCTCTAAGAACACTTTGGCGTCGTAGATTTTTTCTAACTCGGTGCGGGCTTCCATGCCCATGCGCTTCAAGCGTTCGCCTTTGTCGCCAATCACCATGGCTTTGTGGCCGTCGCGCTCCACCACGATGGTGGCGGCAATGCGAATCATGCGTTTGACGCCTTTGGTTTTACCCTTTTCTTCCTCAAACTTGTCGATCACAACAGTCGAGGTGTAGGGCAATTCGTCGCCGGTCAAGCGGAACAATTTTTCGCGCACCATTTCAGCGGCCATGAATTTTTCGCTGCGATCGGTCAGCTCGTCAGCCGCGTACATCCACGCTTGCTCGGGCAGATATTTTTCAGCAATGCCCAAGAGGCGTTGCACGTCTTTGTCGTTCTTGGCCGACATGGGCACGATCTCGACAAAGGGATGACGCTCTTGCATGGACTGCAGCCACTGCATGATCTCGGGGCGGTTCTTCATAGAGTCGAGCTTGTTCGCCACCAAGAGGGTGGGAATGCCAGGGGCCAATAGCGACAACACTTTTTCGTCGGCAGGCGTAAAGCTACCCGCCTCCACCACCAAGAACACCACGTCCACATCGCCCACGGCGCCTTGCACGGCTTTGTTGAGCGATTTGTTCAGCGCGTTGCCATGGATGGTTTGAAAACCAGGTGTGTCCACAAACACGTACTGCGATGCGCCTTGGGTGTGCATGCCCGTGATGCGGTGGCGCGTGGTTTGCGCCTTGCGTGAGGTGATGCTGATTTTTTGGCCCACCAAAGCATTGAGCAAGGTCGACTTGCCCACGTTGGGTTTTCCCACGATGGCAATCAGGCCGCAGCGTTGGTCGGCTGGGGCCACCACCGCTTGGCTGGCGACGACACGGTTGCCTTTGCTGGCGGCCAGCATGGCATCGATGTCTTGCAGGGTTTGTTCGTTTTTAGGAGGCGTAGCCATTATTTGAGCTCTTTGATGATTTGGAGCATGGCTGCTGCGGCGGCTTGCTCTCCTGCACGGCGCGAGCCGCCAATGCCACGCTCGCAGCGGGCCAGTTCGGGAACTTCACATTCCACGTCAAAGGTTTGTTTGTGCGCGGCCCCCAAGGTGCCCACCACACGGTAGATGGGGAGCTTGAACTTGCGAGCTTGCAGCCACTCTTGCAGTTCGGTCTTGGCGTCTTTCTCCACGGCTTGCATCTCGGGGTTGATTTCGACCTTGGCAAAAATGCGTTGCACCAACGCGTCAGCCGTGGCGTAGTCGGCGTCCAAGTACACCGCACCCAACACCGCTTCAAGTGCATCGGCCAAGATAGAGGGACGCTTTTGGCCACCCGAATTCATCTCGCCCTCGCCCAAACGCAAGATGCCAGACAAGCCCAGCTCAACCGCCAAGTGATGCAAGGTGTCTTGCTTGACCAAGTTGGCGCGCACGCGCGAAAGGTCGCCTTCAGGCAAGGTGTTGAGGCGTTTGTAGAGCAAATTGGCAATGGCCAAGTTGAGGACCGAGTCGCCCAAGAACTCCAAACGCTCGTAATGGTCTGAACTGAAACTGCGATGCGTCAAGGCCTGCGTGAGCAATGCAGGGTTTTGAAACGTGTACTCCAAGCGCGCTTGAAGCGTCTCAATGATTTCTTGCTGAGACAAACTGGGACGGGCGTGACGAGCGCGTGAGGTCATTCAAAAGAGCCGATGCGCTTGAAGTTGCCAAAGTTCATCCAAACAAAGAAGGCTTTGCCCACAATGTTTTTCTCGGGCACAAAACCCCAGTAGCGCGAGTCGAGCGAGTTGTCGCGGTTGTCGCCCATCATGAAGTAATGGCCTTGGGGCACTGTGCAGGTCACGCCTTCGACGGTGTAGCGGCAGTTTTCTTTGAACGCGAAGTCATCTGTGCCGGGAATGAAGGCGGGACGGTCTTTGTCGTTCAACAACTTGTGCGTGCGTACGCCCTTCATCTCTGAAGCTTGGCTTCCCAAAGGCAGTTTTTCTTCAAACTGTGGGATGTAACGCATGCTGTCTTCATCAAAGAAATCCGTACGGGCGTCTTTGCTCACAGGTTGGCCGTTGATGGTGAGCTGCTTGTTCAAGTAAGCCACCTCGTCGCCAGGCACGCCCACCACACGTTTGATGTAGTCGAGGCTAGGCTTGGGCGGGTAACGGAACACCATCACATCGCCGCGCTGCACGGGGTTGCCGTCGGTCAGCTTGAGGTTGAGCACAGGCAAGCGCACGCCGTAGTGGTACTTGTTCACCAAAATCAAATCGCCCACCAGCAAGGTAGGGATCATCGAACCCGATGGAATTTTGAAAGGCTCAAACAAGAACGAACGCAACACAAACACGATGGCAATGACGGGGAACAAGCCAGCGGTCCAATCCAACCACCAAGGCTGCATGTACAGGCGCTCTTTGGCTTCTTTGACGTTCACATCGGTCTGGGTGATGCCTTGGGCCTTTAAGTCAGCCACACGCTGATCCGCTTGGGCTTGCAGCGCCTCCGCCGCAGCCTTGCGCTGGGGCAAGAAATAAAACTGCTCGGCCAACCAGTAAACACCTGTCACCACGGTCGCCATGAACATGAGCAAAGCGAAGTTGCCTTCGATCATGCCCACGTACCAAAAACCGGCGTAGCCTACAAAGGCGGCCAGCACAAATGCGGTCAACGTTGCCATCATTCCTCCACTTGCAAAATGGCCAAGAAGGCTTCTTGCGGCACTTCCACCGAGCCAATTTGCTTCATACGTTTCTTACCTGCTTTTTGCTTCTCAAGCAGCTTGCGTTTGCGGCTGATGTCGCCGCCGTAGCATTTTGCCAGCACGTTCTTGCGCAAAGCCTTGATGGTCTCACGCGCAATGATGTTGGCACCAATGGCGGCTTGAATCGCCACGTCATACATCTGACGGCTGATGATCTCGCGCATCTTGGCCACCACGGCACGGCCACGGTATTGCGACTGCGAGCGGTGCACGATGATGGACAAAGCATCGACCTTCTCGCCGTTGAGCAAGATGTCGACCTTCACCACATCAGAGGCGCGGTACTCTTTGAACTCATAGTCCATCGAAGCGTAGCCGCGTGACACCGATTTGAGTTTGTCAAAGAAGTCGAGCACGATCTCACCCAGCGGCATCTCATAGGTGAGCATAACTTGGCGACCGTGGTAGGCCATGTTGATTTGCACACCGCGCTTTTGGTTGGCCAGCGTCATCACAGGACCCACGTAGTCTTGTGGCATGTACAAGTGCACGGTCACGATGGGTTCGCGAATTTCGTGCAGCTTGCCTTGGTCCGGCATCTTGGATGGGTTTTCCACCATCACCACTTCGTCACCGGGCATGACCACTTGGTAGACCACGCTGGGGGCGGTCGTGATCAAGTCTTGGTCAAACTCGCGCTCCAAGCGCTCTTGCACGATTTCCATGTGCAACAGGCCCAAGAAACCACAACGGAAACCGAAGCCGAGCGCTTGCGACACTTCAGGCTCGTATTGCAACGATGCATCGTTGAGCTTGAGCTTCTCCAGCGCATCGCGCAGGCCGTCGTATTGATTCGCTTCAGTGGGATACAAGCCCGCAAACACCTGAGGCTGGATTTCTTTAAAGCCAGGCAAGGCTTCTTCGGCGGGTCCTAAGTTGTTAGGCAGCTTCTTTTCCAAGGTGATGGTGTCACCCACCTTGGCCGCTTGCAGCTCTTTGATGCCCGCAATGATGTAACCCACTTGACCGGCTTCGAGCGACTGACGCGGCTCGTTGGCGGGTGTGAACACGCCCAAGTTGTCAGCGTTGTAGACAGCGTTGGTCGCCATCATCTTGAAGCGCTCGCCTTTGCCCAAACGGCCATCGACCACACGCACCAACATCACCACGCCCACGTAGCTGTCAAACCAGCTGTCAATGATCATGGCGCGCAGCGGTGCGTCTTTGTTGCCTTTGGGCGGTGGAACTTTGGCCACCACGGCCTCTAAGATTTCGTCAATGCCCATGCCTGTTTTGGCAGAGCAAGGAATCGCGTCGGTGGCATCGATGCCAATGACGTCTTCCACTTCTGCTTTGGCATTCTCTGGATCGGCATTGGGCAAATCCATTTTGTTGAGCACGGGCACCACTTCCACACCGAGGTCGAGTGCGGTGTAGCAGTTGGCCACCGTTTGCGCTTCTACACCTTGCGAGGCATCGACAACGAGCAACGCACCTTCGCATGCAGAGAGTGAACGCGACACTTCGTATGAGAAGTCCACGTGACCCGGTGTGTCGATCAAATTCAGGTTGTAAACCTGACCGTCTTTCGCTTTGTATTGCAAGGCAGCGGTCTGCGCCTTGATAGTTATCCCACGCTCTTTTTCGATGTCCATCGAGTCAAGAACTTGCGCTTCCATGTCGCGCTCTTCTAGTCCGCCGCAACGTTGAATCAAACGATCGGCGAGCGTGGATTTGCCGTGATCGATGTGGGCGATGATCGAAAAGTTTCTGATGTTGTTCATCAACGGGAGCACTTAAGTGATTGAATTCAAAGGGGCAGCGCCAAGAAAAAAGGGCGCGTCATCTGCTGACGCGCCCAGAACCAACAAGCAATGGCAACTGCATAAGTTGGGAGTTCATTGTAGGCAAAAACCCCGAATTGCACAGCGGTCTAAATGGAACCGAGGCCTCGTTGCGGGTTCGCAACATGAATTTATCCACAGCTTACTAACATTTTGACAAAGGGGTTTTGGGACAACTTGTGGGCGATCTGTGGAGCACCTGTGGAGTTGACCAACCAATCCCGTATCGTGGAGTTTTTGGCTTGCGATATATCGCAAAAACGCATTCAACCCCTTAATTCTATACAAAAAGGGCTTGAACTCATTTCTCAAGTTAGCGAGCGCCAACTTAAGAAATATTTTTCAAGCCCCAGATTCCCGACTTCCACAAAGGGATTTAGCGCGCAGGTCGAATCACCGTGTACTGCGCCCATTCACCTCGACGCACCAGCAAACTCACAGGCTTGTTGCGATCCAACTTAGCCGTCAGCGCCTCCAGCACTTGCACATTGGGTGTTTCGATATTGGCCAAAGCCAAAATCACATCCCCCTCTTGGATGCCAGCACGAGAAGCCGGCTCAGCGACCGCATCCACCCGCACCCCACCACGTAATTTGAGTTCTTTCTTTTGCGTATCCGTCAACTCGCTCACGGTCAAGCCCAACACCTTGGTGACCGTGTCAGCCGATGGTTTTTCAGTGGCTGAGGCTTTTTTGACGGGCTTCTCCGCTTCGAACTCGCCCACCGTGATGTGCATGTCTTTGACGCTGCCGCGACGCCAAACCTGAATGGCGCTGCGTGTGCCAGGCTTGGTGTTACCCACCATGCGGGGTAAGTCGCTGGACTTCTCAATCGCCTTGCCTTCAAACTTCAAGATGATGTCGCCCGGCTCTAAGCCCGCCTTCTCGGCTGGCGAACCCTGCTCGACGCCGCGCACCAAAGCGCCCTGCGCCTTGGACAATCCGAGCGACTCAGCCACTTCTTTGCTCACTTGATCAATCTGCACACCCAAACGACCACGTTGCACTTTGCCCGTGGCGCGCAACTGCTCGCTCACACGCACCGCTTCGTCAATCGGAATGGCAAACGAGATGCCCATGAAGCCCCCCGAACGCGAATAGATTTGGCTGTTGATGCCCACCACCTCACCACGCATGTTGATGAGCGGCCCGCCTGAGTTGCCGGGATTGATGGCCACATCGGTTTGAATGAACGGCAAATAGTCGCCCGTGTCGCGCTGCTTGGCACTCACAATGCCTGCGGTCACCGAGTTGTCGAGGCCAAAGGGCGAACCAATCGCCATGACCCACTCCCCTACTTTGAGACGGCTCACATCGCCAATCTTCACCGCAGGCAAACCAGTGACATCAATCTTCACCACCGCCACGTCTGTGCGCTTGTCCGAGCCTACGATGCGCGCTTTGAATTCACGCTTGTCGGGCAAGGTGACCACCACTTGGTCCGCACCATCCACAACGTGCGCATTGGTCATCACAAAACCGTCTGCAGACAAGATGAAACCCGAACCCACACCTTTGGGTTGAGCCTCTTCTGGCTGTCCACGGTTGGGACGCTGTTGGCGAGGCATATTGGGTGTGGGCAGTGGCACGCCAAAGAAGCGACGGAAGAACTCTTGCATCTCAGCATCAGGCTCGTTGCCTTGCACCTCGCGTGCCGACGTTTTTTCCAGCGTACGGATGTTCACCACCGACGGGCCCACCTGCTCCACCAACTCGGTGAAGTCCGGCAAGCCCTTCACGATGATGGGCGCATTGCCCGCTTGCGCCACTTGTGCCGCCACAGGCTGGACAAGCCCCATGCCTGCGAACCACAACGAGGCGCATAACAAACCCACAGAAGTCAAACGATTCATTGCCAATGGACGTGCCATGTTTCTTCCTTCTTCACAAATTAACGCGCTGATACACAGCGCGACGTAAATTTTGCCAATCGTCGCCAGCGGCTTGCGCCCCTAGCCACAACCATTGCAGCTTCGCATTCAGTGTGTCAGATGCGGGTTGCCAGCGCAAAAGCAAGGCTGTTTGCACATCCAACGCCACATGCACCACGCCTAGAGCATCTTCATCGCCCGTGTTGTGGTCGTGCAAGCACCACACTTGACCATCCCAGGTGAGCATGGCGCGCATGCGAAGCGCCTGCCAACCCAGACACCCAGCCACAACGGCTGACGTTGTGGCCGCATACCAAGCAAGCGTCAAACCTTGATCCAACGCCCAAGCCCACAACACGGCTGACGTGAGCACGGTAAACCCGACGTAAAGCCAACGCTGAAAAGCACAACGCCCCACCGGATAGGACACCGATGGGGCGTTGTGCATGAAGCTAAAACCTTAAACGCGTTTGAACACCAAGGCACCGTTGGTGCCGCCGAAGCCAAAGTTGTTTTTCAGAGCCACATCGATCTTCATGTCGCGCGCGGTGTTGGCACAGTAATCCAAATCGCACTCGGGGTCTTGGTTGAAGATGTTGATGGTGGGGGGGCTCTTTTGGTTGTGGATGGCCAAAACCGTGAACACACTCTCAATGCCGCCAGCGCCGCCCAACAAGTGGCCGGTCATCGACTTGGTGGAGTTCACCACGGTCTTCTTGGCGTGATCGCCCAAAGCAGCTTTGATGGCGTTGGTTTCGTTCACGTCACCCAGCGGCGTGGATGTGCCGTGTGCGTTCAAGTAGTCCACTTGGTCAGGGTTGACGCCTGCGTTACGCAGTGCGCTCAACATGGCGCGGCGTGGGCCGTCCATGTTGGGGGCGGTCATGTGGCCCGCGTCAGCGCTCAAGCCATAGCCACCCAATTCGGCGTAAATTTTGGCACCACGCTTTTTGGCGTGTTCATACTCTTCGAGCACCAACACACCTGCGCCTTCGCCCAACACAAAACCGTCGCGGTCTTTGTCCCAAGGGCGTGAGGCTGTAGCAGGGTCGTCGTTGCGAGTCGACAAAGCGCGCATGGAGGCAAAGCCGCCCACGCCCAATGGCGACATGCAGCACTCAGAACCACCCGCAATCATCACGTCTGCATCGCCGTACTCAATGTGACGACCGGCTTCACCGATGCTGTGCAAGCCTGTGGTACAGGCTGTGACCACGGCCAAGTTAGGGCCCTTAAAGCCGTAACGCATGGACACGTGACCAGAAATCATATTGATGATGGACGCTGGCACAAAGAATGGGGAAATGCGACGCGCACCTTTGTTCAGGTATTCGCTGTGCATGTCTTCGATGAGCGGCAAGCCGCCAATGCCAGAGCCAATCACGACGCCAATGCGCGTCGCTTCTTCTTCGCTCAGGGCTTCGCCAGTGGCGAGACCTGAGTCTTGAACCGCTTGCACCGCCGCAGCAATGCCGTAATGAATGAACTTGTCCATGGCACGCGCCTCTTTCGGGGCGATGTATTGGTCAAGGTCTAAATCTTTCACTTCACCAGCGAAATGGCAATTGATCGCAGACGCGTCGAAACGCGTGATGTTGGCAATGCCAGATTTACCAGCGAGAAGATTGGCCCAAGCGTCAGCCACCGTGTTACCCACGGGGCTGATACAACCTAGGCCGGTCACGACGACGCGACGACGGCTCATGCGGTGTTTCCTAGTAGTTAGGCTTTTTTGTGGGCCAACGCGTAGTCAATCGCGTTTTGCACGGTGTTGATTTTTTCAGCGTCTTCGTCTGGGATCTCGATGCCAAACTCGTCTTCCAACGCCATCACCAATTCCACTGTGTCCAAGGAGTCAGCGCCCAAATCGGCCACGAAGGCTTTTTCGTTGGTAACTTGAGACTCTTCAACGCCGAGTTGTTCAGCAATGATTTTTTTGACACGTGTTTCGATATCGCTCATGGATTCCCTCTAAGGGTTGTTGATTAAGACCGTGATTTTAACCGGACGGCCTGACCGTATAGATTTTTTTGTTGTTCAGGCGTTACGCCATGAACATGCCACCGTTGACATGCAACTCTTGGCCCGTCACATAACTGGCGTTTGCACCAGCCAAATAGGCCACAGCATGTGCAATGTCAGCAGGCTTACCCAGATGACCCAGTGGAATTTGACCCAGCAAGGCTTTTTGTTGCTCTTCGGGCAACGAAGCTGTCATGTCGGTTTCGATGAAGCCAGGTGCTACGCAGTTGACGGTGATGCCACGGCTACCCAACTCACGCGCCAAAGCGCGGGTCATGCCAGCCACACCGGCCTTGGCTGCTGCATAGTTGGCTTGACCAGGGTTACCCGACGCACCCACCACACTGGTGATGCTGATGATGCGGCCGTAGCGCTGCTTCATCATGGGGCGAATCACGGCGCGTGACACGCGAAACACGGCTTTGAGGTTGGTGTCGAGCACGGCGTCCCAGTCGTCATCCTTCATGCGCATGGCCAAGGTGTCGCGGGTGATGCCGGCATTGTTCACCAACACATGCAAAGCGCCGTGGTCTTTGGTGATTTGGTCGATCAAGGCTTCGACGGCTGCGCCGTCGTTCACATTAAGGTTGGCACCGCGGCAGCCTGCATGGGTCGACAACGCTTGAGAAATTTTGGCAGCGCCATCGTCAGACGTGGCCGTACCGATGACCAAATAACCTTGTTGGGCCAATTCTTGGGCAATCGATGCACCAATACCGCGCGAAGCGCCGGTGACCAAGGCAATGTGTTGTTTCTTGTCGCTCATGTTCTTCTCTTTGAGTTAAGCCAACGCTGTTTTAACTTCAGCCAACGAAGCTGGGTCAAACAAAGGCAAGCCTGTTAAATCTGCATCGATGCGCTTGGCCATGCCAGCCAAGACCTTGCCTGGACCGCACTCGACCAAGGTGGTCACGCCACGCGCCTTGATGGCGGCCACGCACTCGACCCAACGCACAGGGCCAAAGGCTTGGCGGTACAGCGCGTCACGGATGCGGTCGGCATCGGTTTCCACCGTCACGTCGATGTTGTTCACCACGGGAATTTGCGCTGCCGCAAAGCTGGTGGCTGCCAATTTCTCTTTCAAGCGATCGGCCGCAGGCTTCATCAAGCTGGAGTGGAAAGGCGCAGACACAGGCAAAGGCAATGCGCGCTTGGCACCGTTGGCTTTGAGCACTTCACACGCCTTTTCAACCGCCGCTTTGCTGCCAGCAATCACGGTTTGGCCGGGGTCGTTGAAGTTCACGGCTTCCACCACTTCGGCAGAGCCTGCGCCAAACGTGGCTTGCGCTTCGGCACAGCCGGCAATCACTTTGTCGGCGGGCAAGCCAAGAATGGCGGCCATGGCACCTGTGCCCACGGGCACCGCTTCTTGCATGGCTTGTGCGCGGAAGCGCACCAAAGGCGCAGCTTGCGCCAAAGTCAACACACCAGAAGCCACCAAAGCTGAGTATTCACCCAAAGAGTGACCAGCCACCACAGATGGCACAGCGCCACCTTCAGCCAACCAAGCGCGGTAAGCCGCCACTGCAGACACCAACATCACGGGTTGCGTGTTGGTGGTCAAGCCCAAAGCTTCTTTCGGGCCTTCGTGGATAAGCTTGCCAATGTCTTCGCCCATCGCGTCAGACGCTTCGGCCAAGGTTTGCGCCACCACGGGGTTGTCACCCCAAGCGTCGAGCATGCCGACCGATTGAGAACCCTGACCTGGAAATACAAAAGCAAATGAAGTCATAACGTATTTAGAAGTTTGTCACCGCAAGCCTTGCGCAGGCTTACAGCTTGACGAGAACAGCACCCCAAGTGAAGCCACCACCCACGCCTTCGAGCATGAGGTTTTGGCCCTTTTTCACTTGGCCTGAGCGCACGGCTTTGTCCAATGCCAAAGGAATCGACGCCGCAGACGTGTTGCCGTGGTCTTGCACGGTCAACACCACTTTCTCCATCGGGAGTTTGAGCTTTTTGGCGGTGCTTTGGATGATGCGGATGTTGGCTTGATGAGGAATCAACCAATCAATGTCGCTGTCTTGCAGGCCCGCTTTGTCGAGCACGCTGCGTGCAGCGCCTTCGAGCAAACCCACGGCCAACTTGAACACAGCTTGACCGTCCATTTGCAGCATGGGCGTACCCAAGATTTCGCCGTTTTTCACATGGCCAGGCACGCACAAGATGCCCACATGCTTGCCGTCGGCATGGATGTCCGTCGCCAAAATACCGGGCGTTTCAGACGCCTCGAGCACCACAGCGCCCGCACCATCGCCAAACAACACACAAGTCGTGCGGTCTTGGAAATTGAGCAAACGCGAGAAAAGTTCAGAGCCCACCACCAACGCACGCTTGGCGTTGCCCGCGCGAATCATGGCGTCCGCCACGGTCAGCGCATAAATAAAGCCGCTGCATACCGCTTGCACGTCAAACGCAGGAGCGCCAGCAATGCCAGCTGCGTCTTCGTCCAACTGGGCCAGCTTGTGTTGCAAGATGGCGGCGGTGGATGGGAACACCATGTCGGGCGTTGAAGTGGCCACGATGATGAGGTCAATGTCTTGGGGGCGACGACCGGCGGCGTCTAAAGCCTGCTTGCAAGCCTCGAAAGCCAAGTCACTGCTGCTGACTTCGGGGCCAGCAAAGTGGCGAGCGCGGATGCCTGTGCGCTCAACAATCCATTCGTCAGAGCTTTCCACACCTTGTGTGGCCAGTTCCGCGACCAAGTCTGCGTTGGTCAACCGGCGGGGAGGAAGAAAACTACCAGTGCCAGTGATGCGGGAGAAAAGGGTCATTAATCAGGAGGCTCAGGCCGAGGCGTCTGATTGTCCTAGGGCTAACAAAGGAGCCGCATGGGCAATGCGAGAACGCACACGTTCGAGCAAGTTATGGTGGGCTGCATCATACGCGCGGTTCAAAGCAGTCCCAAAGGCCACATCATCCGCCGAGCCGTGGCTCTTGAAAACGATGCCATTCAAGCCCAACAAGGCCGCACCGTTGTAACGGCGGTGGTCGACGCGATCTTTGAAGTCCGACAAAACAGGATAAGCGAAGATGGCGGCAATTTTTGTGAAGATATTGTGCGTAAACGAATTTTTCAGCGTTTCACTGATCTTGTGCGCCAAGCCTTCACTGGCTTTCAAGGCCACATTGCCCACAAAGCCATCACACACGATCAAATTGACCGTACCTTGGTAAATGTCGGTACCTTCGACATTGCCGTAGAAGTTCAAATCACCAGAATTGGCTGCAGTTCGCAGCAATTCACCGGTTTTTTTAATGACTTCGTTGCCTTTGATGTCTTCTTCACCGATATTCAACAAACCCACTGTGGGGCTTTCGATGTTGTCCAGCACCGACACCAAGGCCGAACCCATGACCGCGAATTGCAGCAAGTGATGCGGCGTGCAATCGACATTGGCCCCCAAATCGAGCATGGTCGTGCCGCCGCCTTTGAAGTCGGGCATACGACCAGCAATCGCGGGACGGTCAATGCCGTCGATGGTCTTGAGCAGATAGCGTGCGATCGCCATCAATGCACCCGTGTTACCAGCAGATACCACCGCTTGAGCTGCGCCACTCTTGACTTGCTCAATCGCCACACGCATGGACGAATCTTTTTTACGGCGCAAGGCAACTTCAATGGGGTCATCCATGGCCACCACTTCGGAAGCCGCGACCACTTGAGCGCGAGGGTGCGAGAACGACGACAACGCATCAGGCAGGCCGACCAGCAAGAGCTTGGCGTCTGGGTGCGTGTCTAAGAAACGGCGACAGGCCACCAGCGTGACACGCGGGCCATGGTCGCCACCCATGCAATCAACAGCCAGAGTGGTCATGCAGGTTTCTTCTCGTCAAAAAAACAAAAGCCCGAGGCGCCTAAAAGAGCCACGGGCCAATGAGGTATGAAGTAATTAGGCTTCAGACTTGGTCTTCAACACTTTGCGACCACGGTAGAAACCGGTGGGGCTGATGTGATGACGCAAGTGAACTTCACCAGTCGTTGGCTCAACGGCTGTACCGGGAGCTGTCAACGCTGTGTGCGAATTGTGCATGCCGCGCTTGGAAGGAGATTTTTTGTTTTGCTGAACAGCCATGATTGGCTCCTGAAACTAAATATGGTTAACCGTTGGGCCACAAACCAACTCAGGGTCAGCGTGACACGAAGCCTAAGATTATAGCCCAACTCATTGATCGTTAGTGCTTGCCTGTTTTCAAAGCCGCCAGCACCGCAAACGGGTTGGGTTTGGCCTCGGCCAAGATGGCCTCTTCCTCTTTTGAAGTTGGCGCCTGCTCACTCAGACACGTCGGGTGCATGGGCACCAGCGGCAAAGCCATCAGCAACTCATCCTCAATCAGCGCCAGCACATCGAATTGATCTTCTAGCACCAACAAGTCCTCGTCTGAGTCGTCATCTTCAGCCAAGGCCGTGGCCTCGTCCGCCACGAAACGGAAATCTTGCTCAATCAACAACTCCACCGGCACAGGGTGCAGACAGCGTTGGCAGGCCAATGGCACCGTGGCTTTGGCCTCGAGATGTAACCAAATGGCATCCTTGCCGCTGGCGTCTGGCTCTGTGGCACCCTGTACGGACCACGACACCTGCCCCGTCACTTCACCCAAACAGTCTTGGGCCAAACGTTCAAACTCGGCGACAGGCGTATCGCCCTCTAGGTGCATTTGCGCCTTGGCAAAGGCTTTGACATCAAGGCTGCGGAGGTTCTTTGGTTTTTGCATGGCGGCAGTGTAAGAGAATCCACCCATGTCCCAAGCCTCCCACGTCACCTCACGCCCACTCATTTTGGGCTCCACCTCCAAATACCGCCGCGAACTGCTGCAACGCCTGCGTGTGCCGTTTGACGTGGTCAGCCCCGAAGTGGACGAAACCCCACACCCCAACGAAGCCCCGCGCGACTTGGCCATGCGCCTCGCTTTGGCCAAAGCGCAAGCCGTGGCGGCCCAGCACCCCAGCGCCGTGGTGATCGGCTCAGACCAAGTGGCCGACTTGAACGGCGAGCCACTGGGCAAGCCCGGCACCCACGAACGCGCCGTGTTGCAACTGCAAAAGATGCGCGGCCAAACCGTGGTGTTTCAAACCGCCGTGTCGGTAGTCTGCCAAGCCAGCGGCTTTGCACACACCGAACTCGCGCAAATCAAAGTGCGCTTTCGCGACTTGAGCGACGCCGAAATCGAGGCCTACCTGCGCGCCGAAGAGCCGTATGACTGCGCAGGCAGCGCCAAAAGCGAAGGCCTAGGCATTGCCCTGCTCGATGCTATCGACAACGACGACCCCACCGCCCTCATTGGCCTGCCCATGATTCGCACCGCCCGTTTGTTGCGCGCCGCTGGCGTTGACCTGTTGGGAGCCTTGCAAAAATGACCCCCACCAAAGGCACCCTCTACCTCGTCCCCACCCCGCTGGACTTTGGCTGCGACACCCAAGCCCCCATCACCGATGTGCTGCCGCAAGAAACCTTGCGCATAGCCGCAGGCGTGACGCACTGGATTACCGAGAATGCCAAAAGCACCCGCGCGTTTTTGAAACGCGTGGACGTGCATGCGCCACTCGCCAAAACGATTCAAGAAAACACCATCACCGAGCTGCCGCGTGAAGTGCATAAAAAGGGCGACCACACCGGTGACTTTGATGCCAAGCCCCTGCTCAAAGCCGTGCTGGCGGGCAACGATGTCGGTTTGGTCAGCGAAGCGGGGATGCCTGCCGTGGCCGACCCCGGCTCGTCCGTGGTGCGCGCTGCACACGAGCTGGGCATCCGCGTGGTGCCTTTGGTCGGCCCCGTGTCGTTGCTCTTGGCCTTGGCTGCCAGCGGCTTGAACGGCCAAAACTTTGCATTCGTCGGCTACTTGCCGCAAGACGGCGCGGCGCGCACGCAGCGCTTGCGCGAGCTGGAAAACCTCGCAACCAAACACGGGCAAACCCAACTGTTCATCGAAACGCCCTACCGCAACCAAGCCCTGTGGGATGCGCTAGTGAATGGCCTGCAAGGCAACACCCGCTTGGCCCGCGCCAGCGGCTTAACCCTAGCAACCATGCAAGTGCACTGCAAAACCGTGCAAGCGTGGCGCAGTGCTGGGAAGACTCAAATTTCGGGTGAGCCGACGGTGTTTTTGATCGGCAAATAAACCTATGGTGGCGAATAAGGCCCCATAGAAAAAGGCTCCTGACGGAGCCTTTTTCTTGGCGCTGTCGCGAACTTAGCCGCTCAACGCACGGCAGGCATGGTCTGCAACGCACGCACCGCGCCTTCACCCATCGCTGCACCAAAGCGCTTGGCCAAACGCTCGGCCACGTTTTCGTGGCGGGTGTAGTCAATCACGTCTTCGGCTTTCACAATTTCGCGGGCCACATAGTCAAGGTTGCCCAAGCCGTCGGCGAGACCTAACTCCACCGCTTGTTCACCGCTCCAGAACAAACCGCTGAACAGCTCTGGCGTTTCTTTCAAACGCTTGCCGCGGCCATCACGCACCACTTGGATGAACTGCTGGTGAATTTGGTCCAACAAGGTTTGCGCGTGGGCGCGCTGGGGTTTGGTTTGAGGGCTGAAGGGATCTAAGAAACCTTTGTTCACACCGGCCGTCATCAAACGACGCTCAACACCCAATTTATCCATCAAGCCAGTGAAGCCAAAACCATCCATGAGCACGCCAATGCTGCCCACGATGCTGGCTTTGTCCACATAAATTTCGTCGGCAGCCACAGCGATGTAGTAAGCCGCTGAAGCGCACGACTCTTCCACCACGGCGTACACCGGCTTTTTGTGCTTTTCTTTCAAGCGGCGAATTTCGTCGTTGATGATGCCCGCTTGCACAGGGCTGCCGCCAGGGGAGTTAATTTGCAACACCACCGCTTGCGAGCCTTCGTCTTCAAACGCCGCGCGCAAGGCGGTCACCACCCATTCGGCGCTGGCATCGGCCCCATCGGCGATTTCGCCTTTGATGGCCACCACAGCGGTGTGTGGCTGGCTCGGACCATTGCCACCCACGCCGCCTTTGTGCGTGCCCGTCCACAGCAAGGCCACGACCAGCACCAACCATGCAAAGCGGAAAAAGATGCGCCAGCGGCGGTTGGCACGTTGCTCAGCCAACGTGGCAAATGCCAAGCGCTCCAAGGTGTCGCGCTCCCACGCCGTTTTGTGGCTGGGTTTTTCGTGGTTTTCGTGATGTTCAGACATAGCAGTATTTTTGGAGATTAATCTAGAAATTCAAAAGGTTTCAAGTTGTACGCAGTATGCCAGTGGACAACGCCATCAGCCTCAGACAACTCAATTTTGATCAAGCCACCTCGGCAGGGTCCGCCCGCGCACTCACCCGTATCAGGCGCGTACTCGGCGCCGTGCGTGGCGCACAACAGCCAGCGACCTGAAGCATCAAAAAACTGGTCGGGCTGAAAGTCCATCTCCATCGCCACATGGGTGCAGCGGTTGAGGTAGGCGTGGGGCTGGTTTTCAAAACGAATGGCAAACGCGCGGCAGGTTTGACCGGCGTACACCACATCAAACGGCACAGCGCGGCCACCTTCGGCCAGATCAGCGCTGTTGCACAAAGGGATGATTTGCGAGGCGAAACCAGTCATGGCGCTCAAGCGTTGGCCAACAACCAGTCGTGCAACTCTTTCACCGAGTGCGCGACAAAACGTGGGCTCAAAGGCTCAAACTGGCCGTGGTCGTGCGCGCCGTAGCTCACGCCCACACTGGCGCAGTTTGCGTTCACGGCCATTTGCAGGTCGTGGGTCGTGTCGCCAATCATCAAGGTGCGCTCGGGCTCGACGCCAAACTCGCGCATCAGTTCGTGCAACATGCGGGGATGGGGCTTGCCTGCGGTTTCGTCAGCAGTGCGCGAGCCATCAAACACGCCTTTGAGCTCGGACGAGTGCAAGGCATCGTCCAAACCACGGCGGCTTTTGCCTGTGGCCACGGCCAGCCAATGGTGGCGTTCGCGCAAGGCGGCCAACAAAGGCAACACGCCCTCAAACAAACTGATGTCGTTGGCGTGCTTCATGTAATGAAAGCGGTAGCGCTCGCCCAACAGCGGATATTTGTCAGCAGGCACATCGGGCGCGGCATGGGCCAGCGCAGGCATGAGCGCCATGCCAATCACGTAAGACGCGGCTTCTTGGGTGGGCTTGACGCCGCCCACATCGACCACCGCGTCTTGAATGCAGCGGGTGATGATTTGCGTGGAGTCAAACAGCGTGCCATCCCAATCGAAGGCGATCAAATCAAACTGGCGCGGGCGGGTGCTCATACGTCGAGGTGCGGTTGGATGATGGGCGGCTGAATGCCATCCACAAAGTTTTTCAGCTCAGGCGGCAACGGCGCTTGCAAGCTGACGGGGCGATGGCTTTGCGGATGCTGGAACTTGAGCTGCCACGCGTGCAAGAACATGCGCTTGAGGCCCATCTTTTGGAGCAGCTTGTTGTGCTCGAAGTCGCCGTATTTGTCGTCACCCGCAATCGGGTGGCCTTGGCTGGCCAAGTGCACGCGAATTTGGTGGGTGCGGCCCGTTTTGATGGTCACTTCCAGCAGCGTGTACGGGCCCACGGTGCGCGCCACGCGCACCAACGTGATGGAACGCATGCCGTTCGGGTCGTCCTTGCCCACCACTTTGACGCGGCGTTCCCCCTCGCCAACACCATTGGGCACGGTGTATTTCATCAAGGGCGAATCAATCACCTTTTTGTTCGACGGCCACAAGCCCAACACCAAAGCCAAATAGGTTTTGCCCGTTTCGCGGTCACGGAACTGGTCTTGCAGGTTTTTGAGGGCGCTGCGCTTTTTGGCCACCAGCAACACGCCCGAGGTTTCGCGGTCTAGGCGGTGCACCAATTCAAGGTTAGCCAAGGCGGGGCGGGCGCGGCGCAGTTGCTCGATCACGCCAAAGCTGACACCGCTACCACCGTGCACGGCCACGCCAGCGGGTTTGTCGATGGCCATCATGGCCTCGTCTTCCATCAAGACGGGAAATTCACGGGCTGGGGCGGGCGCTTCGGCCTTGGCCTGCACTTGGGCGGACACACGCACGGGCGGCAAACGCACCAAATCGCCCGCCTCCACGCGCTGCTCAGCCGAGGCTCGGCCTTTGTTAACCCGCACTTCGCCCGAGCGAATGATGCGGTAGACGTGGGTTTTCGGCACGCCCTTCAAGTGGCGCATGAGAAAGTTATCGAGGCGTTGACCCGCCGAGTCTTCGTCGACTGTGAGGGTTTGGACCGAGGGGGCGGGGGTGGGGTTTGAAACCCCTATAATGTGATTCACCAGCGTTTTGCTCTAAGTGCTTGATTTAACACAGATTAGACCATGTACTGACGAACGCGGTAAGGTCGATGCCCCTTTTGTGCCCGCGACGCAGACCCAGTACCCAAGAGACTGTGTGGCCCGCGCCCCAAAAGTTGAGCCGACGCTCAGAAAACACTGAAACGGAATACCCCAAGTTGTGGAGGCTCTTTTTGAAAAGCCTTCATGACGGATCACTGCGAGAAGCAAAAACGATGGTTGTGGCAATTTGGATGTTGATGGAACTCTGCACAGAGTGGCTTTTGCCACCGACTGTGTGCAGCGTTGCGCGTCGCATCTTTGCCAGCTGGACCAGCCCTGTCTCCCCTGCACCGGCTCATCAAGCCACGCACACGACCACAGGACAACCGCGACTTCTTGCCCTTATCCACGCGCCCACCCACCGTACCGCTGCGCTGCGTTAAGCACGGCGGTCACGGTTTCAGCGGCAATTCCCTTCGTTCTCTAGCGTCCCTCTGGCATCGTTGGCCCGTCATGGGCCTGTGATGTTTTACGTGAAGGAACCGCATCATGAAACGGATGCTTATCAATGCAACCCAGTCGGAAGAACGCCGCCTGGCCATCGTCGACGGTCAAAAACTGCTCGACTATGAAATCGAAATCGAAGGTCGCGAACAGCGCAAAGGCAACATCTACAAAGCCGTTGTGACCCGCGTCGAGCCATCGCTCGAAGCCTGCTTTGTGGACTACGGCGAAGACCGCCACGGCTTTTTGCCATTCAAAGAAATCTCCAAGCAGTACTTTGCCGAAGGCGTCTCGCCGAGCCAAGCGCGCATCCAAGACGTCATCAAAGAAGGCCAAGAGCTGTTGGTGCAAGTGGAAAAAGAAGAGCGTGGCAACAAGGGCGCAGCCCTGACCACGTTCATCAGCTTGGCCGGTCGCTATGTGGTGCTCATGCCCAACAACCCACGTGGTGGTGGCGTCAGCCGCCGCATCGAGGGCGATGACCGTGCTGAACTCAAAGAAGCGATGGACCAATTGGAATACCCCAAGGGCATGTCCATCATCGCGCGCACAGCCGGCATTGGCCGCAGCGCCCCTGAGTTGCAATGGGACTTGAACTACTTGCTCAAGCTCTGGAGCGCCATCGACGGTGCCAAGGGTGCCAAAGGCGCGTTCTTGATTTACCAAGAATCCAGCTTGGTCATCCGTGCCATCCGCGACTACTTCAACCACGACATCGGCGACATCTTGATCGACACCGATGACATCTACGAGCAAGCGCACCAGTTCATGGCCCACGTCATGCCTGAGCACGCTGCGCGTGTGAAGCGCTACAGCGACGAAACCCCGCTGTTCAGCCGCTTCCAAATCGAACACCAAATCGAGTCGGCCTATGCCCGCACCGTCAACCTGCCCTCGGGCGGCGCGATTGTGATTGACCACACCGAAGCCTTGGTGTCGGTGGACGTCAACTCGGCGCGCGCCATCAAAGGCGGCGACATCGAAGAAACCGCGACCCGCACCAACCTCGAAGCCGCCGACGAAGTGGCCCGCCAAATGCGCTTGCGCGACTTGGGCGGCCTGATCGTCATCGACTTCATCGACATGGACGAAAGCAAGAACCGCCGCGAAGTGGAAAACCGCTTGCGCGAAGCCTTGCGCCACGACCGTGCCCGCGTGCAGTTTGGCACCATCAGCAAATTCGGCCTCATGGAAATGAGCCGCCAACGCCTGCGCCCAGCGCTGAGCGAAGGTGCGTCGATTCCTTGCCCACGTTGCGGTGGCTCTGGCCACGTGCGTGACACCGAAAGCTCGGCACTGCAAATCTTGCGCATCATCCAAGAAGAGGCGATGAAGGACAACACCGCCGCCGTGCACGCCCAAGTGCCGGTGGAAGTGGCCTCGTTCTTGTTGAACGAAAAGCGCACCGAAATTGCGAAGATCGAAATTCAACAACGCTTGAACGTCTTGCTCGTGCCGAACAAGACCCTCGAAACCCCCAACTACAAGTTGGAGCGTTTGAAGCACGACGACCCACGTTTGGACAAGATCGACGCCAGCTACAAAATGGCCGAGTCGTTCGAAGACCCCACTGCGGTGACTCGTCGCTCGCAAGAGCCCACCAACAAGCAAACGCCCGTCATCAAAGGCGTGTTGCCCGATGCGCCCGCACCGGCCCATGAGCCCAAGCCTGCAGCCCCCGCCAAAGCGCCTGCGCATGCCAAGGCCAAACCCGCCGACAAGAAAGAAGCCAAATCTGGCGGCTTGTGGGGCTGGTTCACCTCGTTGTTCAGCAGCGATGACGACAAAAAAGCCAAGCCCGCTGTCGGCGACAAAAAGCCAGGCGAACGCGGCGAGCGCCGTGATGGCCGCAGCGCCAATGGCCGAGGCGGTCGTGGTGGTCGCGGTGGTCGTGGTGGTGACCGCGCCGAACGCGGTGATCGCCCTGAAGGTCAAGGCCGCAACGAGCGCAACGCCGAAGGCGTCGAAGCCCGTGGTGAACGCCCAGCACGCAGTGAACGTGCCGAGCGTGGTGAAGGCGCTCGCAGCGAAGGTCGCGGTCCACGCCAAGACCGCAACCGCGGTGGACGCGGCGAAGGCCGAAATGGTGAAGCCCGCAACGCCGAAGGCCAAGCCGCCCTCGACAACAACGCTTCTCCAGAAGCCCAAGCAGACGCCAACCAAAAGCCTCGCGGCGAAGGTCAAGGCCGTCGCGAACGCGGTCCACGCGGCGAGCGCAACGACAACCGTCGTGAACGCGCCCCTCGCGCTGACGAGAACGGCACACAAGAAGTTTTGCCACTCGACAACGCAGCGGCTGTTGAAGGCCAAGCACCGCAAACCGACGACAACGGTGGCGAGCGTCGTGAGCGCCGCTCACGCGACCGCTACGGCCGTGACCGCCGCGAGCGTGGCGACCGCGCACCGCGTGAAGAAGGTTCAGCAGAACACGCCGATCAGGCCCATGCCGCTGAGCACGACCACGCCGCACATGACAACGCTTCGCACGAGCAAGCCCCTCAAGAAGCCCGCGAGCACCGTGAACCACGTGAGCCACGCCAACCGCGTGAACCTCGTGGCGAGCGTCAAGACCGCGCCCCACGTCACGCACCGCGTGAAGAGGCTCCCCAAGCTGCACCTGCCGCGCAAGCCCCTGCACGCGATGGCATGCCTCGCATCCAAGCGTTCACCTTGCCCGTGGCCGACATGCAAGCCGTGGCCCAAGGCAGCGGCTTGGAGTGGGTCAACTCCAACCCCGAGCGCATCGCCGCTGTGCAAGCCGCCATCGCCGCCGAGCCCAAGCCCGTGCATGTGCCACGCGAGCGCAAGCCCTTGGTGATCGTGGACGAAGGCCCACTGGTGTTGGTTGAGACCCGCAAGGATCTGTAAACCACACACACCCCGCAAGGGGTGATCAGCCCCAAAAGAAAACGGCCTAGAGAAATCTAGGCCGTTTCTGTTTGTGGGTACGTTGGGTTATGCCGCCACTTCAGCAGCTCGCTTCCAACACAACTGCGCACGCACGGTATCTTCTTTTTGCTCAGCCAATTGCGCCAACGTACGCCAAGCTTGGCGTTGCATGTCGGCGTTTTTGAGCTGCGGGGCAGCTTGCTCTAGCATCTGCTGGGCTTTGCCCCACAAGGCGTGGTGCCAGCACACCAAGCCAGCCAAGTACTGCAACTCCACCCAGCGGGGGTAGGTTTGGCGCGCACGGTCGATGCTGGCCAACCATTCAGGGTCAGCGGGCAACAGCACCAGCGCACGGGCCAAGGTTTGGGCCACGCGTTCGCGAATGGCGGGTGCGCAGCTGTCGGGCTGCTGCACCATACGGTTCCACAGGGGCGTGAGCCAAGGCATGACGGCGGCGGCTTCGCCGCTGAGTTTGAGCATGCGTTGCGCAGCGTGCAGCACCACTTCGGGTTGTGTGCGTTCGCTGGCCTCTAAGCTTTCCCAAGCGCGTTGCAACTGGGCGCTGTCGTGCGCTTCGTTCAAGCTGGCCACGGCCAATTCGCGCAACAGGCTTTGGCCTGCGGCATCGGAGAAGGCGCCGTGCTTGGCGAGCAAGCGCGCAGTTTCTAAAGCCGACACGTGTTGTTGGTTCAAACGCGCGGCCTTGAGGCGCATACGCAACGCCAACATGCGACGCGCAGCCCCGTGGCGCAAACCATCGAGCCAACGCATGGCTTCGGGCGCATCGCGGTCGCTCATGGCCCAGCGTGCAGCGGCTAGGTAAGCGGACTCCATGGTTTCTTCGACCGTCTCACCGGCTTCGTCGCGGTTCATGGCCATCACAGCTTGCAAGTGGGCCACGCGTGTGTCGCGGTCGCGCAAGGCATGTGCGCTTTCGGCGGCCACCAAATGCGACACCGCACGCAGCTGATGTGCGTAGCGTGGCGTAGGGTCATCGGCGGTGCGAACCGAAGTGAGCAACTCTTCCAAGGCCAAGGCTTTTTCAGCCGACTTCACAGCGCGCACGTAGCGGCCGCTCCACAGCTCAGACAACGCATCGAGCAACGCGGCGTGCATGGCGCGTTCTTTTTGTTGCAAGCGCCAGCGGCGGGCTTGGTGCGGCAATTCGAACAAGGCCGACATGGCGCGCCATGCCAAGTGCAGCATGACAAACAACACGACCAAAACCAACAACACCAAATTCAGCGACAGGTCGACACGGTAAGGCGACCAAAACACGGTGACGGTGCTTTGGTTCCCTCCAGCCAACAAAGCAGAGGCCACCGCCACACCAAACAAGCCCACAAACCAGAGAGCGGCTTTCATGTCAGCGCCCCGCTGCAGCTGTGGTGAGTGCCGCGATGGTGTCGTCCACACGCGGAATCTCGATTTGCTTGGACTGCGCCAGCACCTCGCGCGCCAGCGCCAGTGTGGTTTGGCCTTGGCGGGTTTGCATGTCGAAGTAACGCACCAAATCCTCGTTGGCTTGCTTCATATCGGACTGCACCGCGTCAAAGTGGCGGGCCAACAAACCCAAGCGCGCATTGAGCAAACGCAGCTTCAAGTTCTCGCGCACAAAGTAGCTTTGGTCAGGCGCGAGCATGCTGGCCTCGGGCTTGTCGATGCGGCTCACGCGAATGAGGCTTTGTGCGTCGCTCCAAATGTCGGACCACACCTTCTCCCACCAGCTCATGCTGATGGCTTTGGCCCAGCTGGTGGCAGGCACAGGTTGCGCCACTTTCGGCGCTGGCGTGCCGCCCACGGCGTTGAGCAGGGGCAAGGTATCGACCACACGCACCAGTTCGTCGAGCTTGAACAACAAAGCCGGTGTGTCAGCCACCGCGGTGGCTTTGATGCGTTCAATGTCACGCGTCACGGCGCGCAACACAGGGGCCAAGCGGGGCTGCGCCACTTTGGTCAAACGTTGCTCGGCTGAGTTGAGCGCCGCCAACAAAGGCTGCACGCTGCCCGTGAGCTGCGCTTGTTGCTGTGCCAAGCGGATGGCCGACTCGATGTCGACCACCAAGTTTTCGTCGCGTGAGCGCGAGAGGCTTTGCATCAGCTCTTCGAGCTGGCTGCGTTGCAGCGCCACTTCGCTGAGCTTGGCGTCGGTCACCGACAAGCGGGCAGCGGTTTCGCGCGCCAGCTCTTCGGCTTGCTTCGAGGTCACACGCGCTTCCACGGCTTGGCTGCCGGTGTCAGCACTTTGGCGTGCCAGTTGTTCTTGAATGCCTGAGAGCTTGGCCCACATCAGGCCCGAGCCCACCACACCCAAAACGGCCAACACGCCAATGCTGCGCGTGAGCCACGGGCCGGTGGTGCCCGACGTGCTGCTCGTGTTGGCGCCGTTGAACTCACTCGCGCTGGCAAGCGGTTCAGTCGTGGGGCCCAAGGGCGGGAGGTTGGAGGTGTCGTCGTGCGCTGGCTTCATGCCAGACATTCTAATGAGCGAAGCACGTCCGACACATGAGGGCGAGAGCGCTGAATTTCGCCAAAACCCAGCGTCTGCGCCGTTTGGGCAATGCGTGCATGGGTCGCCACGCAGCGCGCCTTGGCCCAGCTTTGCGTGGGCAACAGTTGCGCGAGATGCTGGATGGCTTGTGAACTGCTGAAGCACCACACGCTGCCATCGCTGGCCGCCTGCTGGGCTTGCGCCACTTGCGCGGCAGACCACACGGGCGCTCGGCGCTCGTAAGCCACCACAAACTGGGCCGATGCGCCTGCGGCTTGCAGTTGCTGCGCCAGCCAATCGCGGCCTGTGCCGCTGAGTGGTGCAGCGTCTGAACACACGTCATGCCCCCGCACGATCAGCACGGGCTGGCCCACGTTCACCTGCTTGGCCACGCGTTGCCACAAGGCTTCTGAGTCAAACTGCGCAGCGTCTGCCGCTGGGCTGTCAATGCACGCTTCGGGCACGCCCGCTTGCAGCAAGGCTTTGTGCGTGCCGGGGCCTGTGGCCCAGCAGCGGGGGGCGTTGGCCCACGTGGGGCTGGCAGCATCGCCCGCATCGGCACGCAGAGCCGCTGGCTGGCTGTCAAAGAAGTAGCGCACGGCTTGGGTGCTGACAAACATCACCGCCTGAAAGTCGGGCCACTGCGCCCACGCTTGCAGCACAGCCTCGGTATGGCGGGCCGGTCCCACCTCAATCAGCGGCAAGGCCAAGGCCTGATGGCCAGCCGCTTGCAGCGCATCGACCCACGCGGGTGCATCGCCAGCCGGTCGGGTGATGATGACGTGCATGGCCCGCAACGTGAGGGATTAGTGGGCGCCTTGTGCGCGCAGCTGAGCGGCCACCGACTCGCCCAGCAAGTTAGCCGCATCACGCGAAGCAGGGTCAGCCGCATTCAACGCTTGCTTGGCTTCTGCGCGCAACAACACGGGCGCGCCTGATGGGTCGCCCCATGCGGCTTGCAAGTGCAACACGCCGTCGGTCAACGTGGCGTGCGCGGCCAAAGGCATGGAGCAGCTGCCGCCCATGGCGCGGCTCACGGCGCGTTCAGCGGTCACGGTCAGCCACGTGGCTACATCGGCCAGCGGGGCCAAGGCTTGGGCCACATCGGCGCGGTTGCTGCGCACTTCAATGCCCAACGCGCCCTGCCCTGCGGCGGGCAACATTTCAGTCGTTTCAAAAATGTGGCGAATGCGCTCGCCCAAACCCAAACGCTTGAGGCCTGCAGCGGCCAACACAATGCCGTCGTACTGGCCTTCGTCCAACTTGCGCAAACGGGTGTCGAGGTTGCCGCGCAGGGGCTCAATCTTCAAATCGGGGCGCAAAGCGCGCAGCAGCACCGTGCGGCGCAGGCTTGATGTGCCCACCACCGCGCCTTGCGGCAAATCATTCAGGTGTGCGTATTGGGACGACACCCACGCATCACGCGGGTCTTCGCGCTCCATCACGCAGGCCAAGTCAAAGCCTTCAGGCAAATCCATCGGCACATCTTTGAGCGAATGCACGGCCAAGTTGGCGCGGCCTTCTTCGAGCGCCACTTCGAGTTCTTTCACGAACAAGCCCTTGCCACCGACTTTGCTCAAGGAGCGGTCCAAGATTTGGTCGCCCTGTGTGGTCATGCCCAACAGTGCCACGCTGTGGCCTTGGGCCTGCAACAAGGCTTGCACATGCTCAGCCTGCCACATGGCCAAACGGCTTTCGCGGGTGGCAATGGTCAAAGAAACGGGGGATGTGGAGGCAGTGGACAAAACAAAACTCGCTTTTTCAGGGCCGCGCAGCGCGTGGCGAAATCAATTGCGGCAAATGTTAGCAGCGCTTGCACCTAATAATGAGGCCATGAAACGTCCACTCTTCACCTTGATGCGTCAAATACGCGCCCGCATTCGACTGGTCAGCGCCATCGTGTTTGGCGTTGGGCTGCATTTGGCCCTGCCTCCGCAATGGCCGCACCTAGCCAGCACTCGCCTGTTGCTGTGTTGGAACGTGGCCGTTGCGCTGTATCTGTTGATGTCGCTGTGGATCATCGCCACCTCGACCCACGACAACATGCGCCAGCGCGCCAACCGGCAAGACGAAGGGCAAAAAACCATTTTGGTGTTGACGATCGCCACGGTCTTGGCCAGCTTGGTCGCCATCGTGGCCGAACTGTCTGCCATCAAATCGCTCACCGGCACAGAAAAGCTGTTGCACATCACCCTGACGGTCGTCACCGTGGCCAGTTCGTGGCTGTTCATGCACCTGATGTTTGCCATGCACTACGCCCACGATTACTACCTGAGTGGCCAAAACGGACGTGAGCTGGGGCTGGCTTTTCCGCAAGAGTCCCTGCCTGACTATTGGGACTTTCTGTATTTTTCGGCGGTCATTGGCACCTCGGGGCAAACGGCGGATGTGTCATTCACCTCCAAAGCCATGCGCCGAACGGGGCTGGTGCACTGCGTGTTGGCTTACTTCTACAACACCACGGTCTTGGCCCTCACCATCAACATTGCGGCGGGCCTGATGTGATGGCGATCTAGGCCCCGCGCCGCGCCCGATAAAATCAGCACACTATGACAAACCAACTCGACAAAAAATCCCAAGCGTGGTCCGCCCTGTTTTCTGAACCCATGAGCGAGTTGGTCAAGCGCTACACCGCCAGCGTGTTCTTTGACAAACGCTTGTGGCAAGCCGACATCACGGGCAGCTTGGCCCACGCTGAGATGCTCGGCCACCAAGGCATCATCGGCAAAGACGACCACGCCGCCATCCAAAAAGGCATGGCGCAAATTTGGTCTGAAATCGAAAGCGGCCAGTTCGAGTGGAAGCTCGACCTCGAAGACGTGCACCTCAATATCGAAGCCCGCCTCACCCAACTGGTGGGCGATGCTGGCAAACGCCTGCACACCGGCCGCAGCCGCAACGACCAAGTGGCCACCGACGTGCGCCTGTGGCTGCGCAGCGAGATGGACCTCATCATCGACTTGTTGGTCGATTTACAAAAGTCACTCGTCGAAGTGGCTGAGAAAAACGTCGACGTCATCTTGCCCGGCTTCACCCACTTGCAAGTGGCCCAGCCCGTGAGCTTTGCGCACCACCTATTGGCCTACGTGGAAATGTTTGCACGCGACGCCGAGCGCATGAGCGACGTGCGCCGCCGCACCAACCGCTTGCCTTTGGGCAGCGCCGCCTTGGCAGGCACCACCTACCCGCTGGACCGCGAACGCGTGGCCCGCACCTTGGGCATGGTCGATGAACACGGCAACGCCCAAGTCTGCCAAAACAGCTTGGACGGCGTGAGCGACCGCGACTTTGCCATCGAGTTCACCGCCGCCGCTTCGCTGTGCATGGTGCACATCAGCCGCATGTCGGAAGAGTTGATTTTGTGGATGAGCCAAAACTTTGGCTTCATCAAAATTGCCGACCGTTTCACCACCGGCTCGTCGATCATGCCGCAGAAGAAAAACCCAGACGTGCCCGAACTCGCACGCGGCAAAACCGGCCGCGTGGTCGGCCACTTGATGGGCCTCATCACCTTGATGAAAGGCCAACCACTGGCCTACAACAAAGACAACCAAGAAGACAAAGAGCCGTTGTTTGACACAGTCGACACGCTCAAAGACACGCTGCGCATCTTCAGTGAAATGGTGGGCGGCCAAGTCAACCCCGCCACGGGCCACAAAGAGGGCGGCATCACCGTCAACGCCCAAGCCATGGAAGACGCCGCAAAAAAAGGCTTCGCCACCGCCACCGACTTGGCCGACTACTTGGTGAAAAAAGGCCAGCCCTTCCGCGACGCCCACGAAACCGTGGCCCACGCCGTGAAAGCTGCTGCCAGCCACAACTGCGATTTGTCTGAGCTGCCCCTCGAAGTGCTGCAAGGCTTTCACCCGTCCATCGACAAAGATGTGTACGACTGCCTCAGCCTGCACGGCTCGCTCAACGCGCGCAACACACTGGGCGGCACAGCGCCGGTGCAAGTGCGTGCGCAAATTGAGCGTCACCACAAACGCCTCGCCTGACATGCCCGAGATCAAAGATCAGCGCAGCGCCCTCCACGCCATCGCGATCTTTGAAGCGACCAAAGGCTTGGCCGCGTTGGCTGGATTGATTGGTGTGCTCGACTTGCTGCACCACGATGCGCGTGCGGCCGTGATGACGCTCATTGGCCGCTTTGGCCTCGACCCCTCAGGTCACTATCCCTCCCTCTTGCTGCATTACGCCGATTTACTGCCCGAAACCGATGTGCACATGTTGGTGGCGCTGGGCTCGGCCTACATTGCGCTGCGCGTCATTGAAGCCACGGGCTTGTGGCTGTGCAAAGTGTGGGGAGAGTATTTGGGCGCACTGTCAGGCGGCATCTATATTCCATTCGAAGTGGTGCACTGGGTGCGCGAGCCTTCCTGGATGAACGCTTTCATCGTGGTGTTGAATGCAGTCATCGTGGGTTACCTCACGCATGCTTTGTGGCAGCGCCATCAACAAAATCAGACACATGACTGACATCCTCACCCTCACCATGAACCCAGCCTTGGATGTGTTGACCACCATTGACAAGGTGACTGACACCCACAAAATGCGTTGCGGCGAGGTGCTTAAACACCCAGGCGGTGGAGGCGTCAACGTAGCCCGTGTGCTTCACCGCTTGGGCGCCAACTGCGTGGCCTTGTACCTAGCAGGCGGCGTCACCGGCGAACGTCACCACAAATTGATGACTGCCGAAAAAGTGCGCTGCCATGTGATGCCCATCGCCGAAGAAACACGCGAGAGTTTTTCGGTGCACGAAACATCCAGCGGTAACGACTTTCGCTTTGTATTGCCTGGCCCGAACGTTTCAAGCAGCGAAGTTGAGACGTGTTTTGACTATGTGGCGCGACACATGCCCAAGCAGTTTTTGGTCATCAGTGGCGGCTTGCCCCCTGGCGTGCCAGACAACTTTTATGCACGCCTGACCGCGTTGGCAAAGCAGCACGGGGTACGTGTCGTGTTGGATACCAGCGGCCCCGCACTGGCGAACGCATTGAAAGTCGGGGTGTATTTGTTCAAACCTAGCTTGCGTGAGCTACGCGATCTCACAGGCCAAGCCCTTCAAGACGAAGACAGTCAATTGTCTGCAGCGCAACACCTCATTCGAAAGGGGCAGGCAGAAATCGTGGCTGTGTCATTAGGAGCTGAAGGCGCTATTGTGGTGAGCGCCGACGCGCATTGGCGAGCGCCTGCCATTCAAGTCGAAATACAAACCACCATTGGTGCAGGCGATAGCTTTGTAGGCGGCTTGGTCTGGTCCTTAAGCCAAGGCCACCCACTGCGCCAAGGGTTTGAATACGGTATGGCTTGTGGGGCATCCGCACTCATGCAGCCCGGAACATCACTTTGCACACTTCAATCTGTCCGTGAATTGATGGCCAAGTCAACACGCGCGCAATGAAATAGCTATTTCTTACTACAAAATGTAAAATATGCAGGATGATTCACCTGCATATCACTCTTCCGATATGTGTTCGCTACGTGGCCTTTGCGCTACTTAGTGTTTGGCTAAGACTGTTACCAACATGTGCGGCACAAACATCCCTCGATCACGCACACATCGAACCGCCCTTCAAGTTCAATGTGCAATTGGGCTTAGACGTATGGCAGATCAACACACCTGACAAATCCCAAACGCCACTCAAAGGCGTTGATCGACTGTACCTAGCCAATAGCTACACAGAATGGGATTACCACAGCGCCTCAACATGGCTCAAGTCAAGCGGGCAATGGAACATGAATCCCGACCTGACGCTGAACTACAAAGCACGTGCAGATCAATCCGCGGGCGTTCAAGTGAACGATCTGAATTTTGACTACCGTTTATCCCCCAAACTGGGGTTTCGTGCCGGGGTAGTGAACTACAAAACCAGCTGGTGCCGCACCTACGAAACAGATTCACCTTGGATTCAAGAAATCGATCCGTTCTGTACCATCAAAGTGACAAATGAAAGCACGCTGGCGGCCCCAGGTCTGCAAGCCTATACAACTTTTACACCTGGCAATTATTTGATTCAAGCCTTGGTGGGTATATATCGCCCCAAAGCTTTTGGCTACAACGTACGTGAGTTTTCAAATGTTGCAAATACCAAAGGCGTTGCGATCAATGATCGTTGGGGCTGGTCCATCAACGCCATCGACCTCAACAACGCATCAGAAATTCGTCTCAGCTGGCTTGCTGCACGTCAAGAGAACAACCGTGACGCCGGCGGATATCGAGGTCAAGCAGGCGGCGCCCTTTATCTGGGGGTGAGTTTTTACCCCATCGATAGATTGAATGTGCGGGCCTATAGTTTCAACAGCCTGGTACGTCAAAACTCGTACGATGAACCTCCCAGCTATATCCAAATTCTGGACAATGAGATGGTTCGAAAATCCAAATCTTTAGAACTGATCTACCAAATCAATGGCCAAAACACAGTTGGCATGGCAGCATCTCAATACACCAATGATTGGAACTTGGTTGGCATGAATGGATACGAAAGCTTGACCAACCCCAACTACTATCGATTTACACAAAGAGGCAAGTCCGTCACATGGAGACATGATTGGTCACGTGGCGTCTATACGTCTATTCAAATCACGGCATCGGAAAACGAGCAACGACTGGGAACCATCATGACCAGCGCCAAGGGGAATGCTTTAGGACTTCGTCTTGGATACGCTTATTAACTCTTTGTAATTTATTTCAACCTCACTGTCGCACTCTTCACAGCCCCGAGCCCTTGGCACGGGCTACCATGCGTCTCAAATTTAGGAGATCTTGCATGCCCGTGATTACCAACATTGAAGACCTGCGCGTTTTGGCCGAAAAACGCGTGCCCCGCATGTTCTACGACTACGCCGACTCTGGCAGCTGGACAGAGGGCACCTACCGCGCCAACGAAGCGGACTTCGCCAAAATCAAGCTGCGCCAGCGCGTGGCGGTGAACATGGAAAACCGCACGACCGCCACCAAGATGGTCGGCCTCGATGTGAAGATGCCCGTCGCCATTGCGCCCGTGGGCCTGACCGGCATGCAAAGCGCGGATGGCGAAATCAAAGCCGCCCGCGCTGCCGAAAAATTTGGCATCCCCTTCATCTTGTCCACCATGAGCATTTGCTCGATGGAAGACGTGGCGGCACACACCACCGCCCCCTTCATGTACCAGCTCTACATGATGCGCGACCGCGAAGCCATGGCCAACATGATTGAGCGCGCCCGCAAAGCCAAGTGCAGCGCCTTGGTGCTCACCCTCGATTTGCAAGTGATTGGCCAGCGCCACAAAGACCTGAAGAATGGTTTGACCGCGCCCCCTAGCCCAACCATTGCCAACATCATCAACCTCATGACCAAGCCCCGTTGGTGCCTCGGCATGGCTGGCACACGCCGCCACACCTTTGGCAACTTGGTGGGCCACGTCAAAGGCGTGAGCAACATGAAGTCGCTTTCCTCATGGACCAACGAACAGTTTGACCCCCGCTTGTCGTGGGACGACGTGGCTTGGGTCAAAGCGCAGTGGGGCGGCAAGCTCATCCTCAAAGGCATTCAAGACGTGGAAGACGCCGTGCTGGCCGCACGCAGCGGCGCTGACGCGATTGTGGTGAGCAACCACGGCGGTCGTCAGCTCGACGGCGCGCAATCGAGCATCGAAGCCCTGCCCGCCATCGTGGCCGCCGTGGGCGACCAAATTGAGGTGTGGATGGACGGCGGCATTCGCTCCGGCCAAGACGTGCTCAAGGCATGGGCCTTGGGCGCACGCGGCACGCTGATTGGCCGCGCCATGGTGTACGGCTTGGGCGCGATGGGCGAAGAAGGCGTGAGCAAAGCGCTGCAAATCATCCACAAAGAGTTGGACGTGACGATGGCCTTCTGCGGCCACACCAACATTCAAAACGTGGACAGGGGCATCCTGATTCCCGGCACGTTCCCCACGGCTTAACTACGGCTTGAGCCATATCAGCCCGGCCCCTGCGGGGTCGGGGATACTTGAGGGATGACTGAAACCACCTCCTCTTCTTCCACCGGCGTGAGCGCTTGGTGGCGTGCCCTGAGTGTTTTTCTGGCCCTCGTCGTATTCATCGGCTGGGCCTTGGGCGCCAGCATGTACGAGCAGTTCAAGGCGCAAATTCAGCACCTCGAAGCCAAGTTGGTGGAGATTCCGCAAGTGCGTGATGTGTCCGTGTTGCTCGACGACGCGCAAGCCCCCGCCATGCTGCTGACCTACGACCCCAAAAACCAAAAGCTGCAAGTGCAACGCTTGAACGACGTGAAAGAAGGCCGTGAACAAGCCTTGCACGTGTGGGCGATGACGGAGAGCGATGCGCCGCGCATGTTGGGCGTGCTCACCAACAAATACAAAACCCAACAGCTCGATGTGCCCCCACAAGCACTGGAAGGTGCGAAGAGCTTGGCCATCAGCGTAGAAAACAAAGACAACGGCCCGCGCGACGGCAAGCCGCGCCAGCCTTTGCTATTCAAAGGCTGGTTGGTGCAAAAAGCGATTTAACGCAGGTTGGCTTCGGTTGATGGGTGTGAGCCGTGACCACTTCGTCTGACACGCTCGTGAAACGCCGCATCGCCCACCTCGACATGGACGCGTTTTACGCCTCCGTCGAGCTGCTGCGCTATCCGCAGCTCAAAGGCTTGCCCGTGGTGATTGGCGGGGGCCGCCGCCGCGAGGACGACATGCTGGGCCGCTTGCGCGTGGCGCACCCCGAGCACGAATGGTCTGAGCACAACCTGCACGAAATTCCGCTCGACTTCTTTCCACGCATCTCGGGCTATACGGGGCGTGGCGTCATCACCACCGCCACGTATGCGGCGCGGCAGTTTGGCGTGGGCTCCGCGATGGGGGTGATGAAGGCGGCCAAGCTCTGCCCCGATGCGTTTTTGCTGCCGGTGGACTTTGACCAATACCGCCACTACTCGCAGCGCTTCAAACACATCATCACCGACATCGCGCCCGTGATGGAAAACCGTGGCGTGGACGAGGTGTACATCGACTTCACCCACGTGCCGGGCGGACAACGCGAGGGCGGACGCGTGTTGGCGCGCTTGATTCAAAAAGCCATTTTTGACGACACGGGCCTCACCTGCTCGGTGGGCGTGGCGCCCAACAAGCTGCTGGCCAAGATGGCGAGCGAGTTCAACAAACCCAATGGCATTTCCATCGTCACCGAAGACGATGTGCAAAGCCTCATTTGGCCACTGCCCTGCCGCAAGGTGAATGGGATTGGCCCCAAGGCCGAAGCGAAGCTAGCCAAACACAACATTCACACCATCGGCGACTTGGCCGAGCACGACCGCGTGTGGCTGATGCAGCACTTTGGCAAAAGCTACGGCGCGTGGTTGCACGACGCAGCCCACGGCAAAGATGACCGCCCCGTGGAGACCGAGAGCGAACCGGTGAGCATCAGCCGCGAAACCACGTTTGAACACGACCTGCATGCCGTGGCGGACCGCGAAGAACTGGGCCGCATCTTCACCCGCTTGTGCGAGCAGGTGGCGAGTGACTTGAAACGCAAAGGTTATGTCGGCAAGACGATCGGCATCAAGCTGCGCTACGACAACTTTCAAAGCGTGACGCGAGACCAAACAGGCA
>Ga0228700_1000426_pt1 | contig 39554 bp, 40 predicted proteins | sample McNCre317_Aug_MG_FD_178019 | JGI IMG/M metagenome (GOLD analysis project Ga0228700, IMG submission 178019) | Freshwater microbial communities from McNutts Creek, Athens, Georgia, United States - 3-17_Aug_MG | ecosystem: Environmental > Aquatic > Freshwater > Creek | place: USA: Georgia...
TCGCCTTTGATGGCGTAGGTGATGAAGCGTTCGCCGTTGTTGATGTTCCAGATGTGGACTTGTTCGTTCTCACAAATGTTGGCGGCGTCGAGCAGGTTTTCATCGATGGCGCAGGAGCCTTCATAGTGCAATTCACATTGCGTTGTAACCACTCGGTGGATCTTCGATTTGAGCAGGGTGCGGAACATGGCTAAAACATCTAAAAACTAAGCAATGCCTCAATCATAGTGGCTTCGCCAAAAGCTTTGCTGCGCCTAGGCCCGCCACGCGGCCACTGGCCAAACAAGCGCTCAGCAAGTAGCCACCTGTGGGGGCTTCCCAGTCCAGCATTTCGCCGGCCACAAATAAACCTGGCAGGGCGTTGGCCATCAGGGTTGCATCCAGAGCTTCAAGGCGTATACCACCAGCACTGCTGATGGCTTCGTCAATGGGGCGCGTGGCCGCAAGCGTGATGGGCAATTCTTTGATGCTGATTGCCAATTGCGCGGGGTTGTTCATGGTCTCTTTGCTCAGTACTTCATGTAACAGCGCCAAATGCAACGCCGTGAGGTTGAGGCGGCTTTTCAAGTGGCTACTGAGTGAGCGGGTGCCACGCGGGTGTGACACTTCGGCCAGCACGCGCTCGTGCGTGAAGTCGGGTTTGAGGTCTAGGTGCAAAGTAGCGCTGCCGTTGCGTGCCATTTCGTCACGCAGCAAAGCAGAGGCGGCATAAACCAAGCTGCCTTCCACCCCCGTGGCCGTCACCACAAACTCGCCGCGACGGCTAAAGCGCTGGCCCACGCTGTCGGTGAACGACAAGGCGACGGACTTCAGTGGTGTGCCTGCAAACTGCGCTGACAAATGGCTGCTCCAGCCAGTCTGACCAGCGCGGCCTTGCACATCGAAGCCGCAGTTGGCAGGGCGCAGCGGTGACACATCGATGCCCAAGGCGCTTACCCACGGCTGCCATGCGCCGTCTGACCCCAGCTTGGCCCAGCTACCGCCGCCTAGTGCTAACAGCACGGCGTCGGCCTGCGTGGTGTGCGTGCCTTGCGGTGTGTCAAAGCTGAGTGTGAATTTGTTGTCCGCGTGTTGCAACGCACCGTTCCAACGATGACGCATATGGAAGGTCACAGGTGCGCCGTGTGCGGGGTGGCGCAGGTGGTGCAACCATGCGCGCAGCAACGGTGCGGCTTTCATGTCGGTGGGGAAGATGCGCTGCGAGCTACCCACAAACGTGTTTAGCCCCAAGCCCTTGACCCATTCGCAAATGGCAGTGGCATCAAATGTTTTGAGCCAAGCAGCGCAAGCCTCGCTGCGCTCGGCGTAGCGGGTGATGAATTTTTCAAACGGTTCCGCATGCGTGAGGTTGAGACCACCCAAGCCCGCGAGCAAAAATTTACGACCCACCGAAGGCATGGCGTCGTACACATGCACGTGAACGCCTGCGGCGCTGAGTACTTCAGCGGCCATCAGGCCAGCGGGGCCAGCGCCAATGATGGCGATTTGTTGGTTGGTATTTGTAGTCACCCGCTAAGTGTAGGCGGCTCAATATGTGACGCGCGCGCTCACACGCAAGGTGCGCGGCTCCGCGGGGTGCACGTGGTAGTCGTTCACCCCCACAGGCTCGCCGCTCAGGCGCGAGGTGTAAGCATATTGAATGTCGTTATTTTTCCGGTTGGCGAGATTGAACACATCCAGTGAAACCTGCACGTCTTGGCTCATGCGCCGCGAGACGCGAAGTTGCGTGTGGATGTTGGCCGATGACCGCATGCGGTTATCTGTCATCAAAGGTGCCGAGCCGATGTAGCGCATACCCAATGCCAATGACCAAGTGCCTAAGTAGTTGGCTGTGGCATGGAGTTGCGCTACTTTTTGCACACCATTGGGCACCTCGTTCCCGTTGGTGCTTGCATCGGTGTACCGCGGTCGGCTCCACGCCCAATTGGCTTCTAAGCTGAGGTGACGCTGGGGTGCCCAGCGGTTGGTGAACTCTAGGCCTGTGCGTTGGCTAGGTCGTCCCACTTCGGTGGTGCCTGTATCGCCCATGTAGTGCAGCTCAGATGCCAAGTTCAAACGCCACAACGCCAAACTGCTTTGCACATTGGGCAACGCTTGTGTGTGCAGCCCTAGCTCTTCACCCTGCGATCGGGTAAGGCCTGCTTGGCTACGCGCATCGTTGCTGTGAAAACCTTGCCCTGCGTTGAAAAACCATTCCGTGTTGGTCCAAGGTCTCCAGATGGCCGAGAACTTTGGCGAGAGCTGCTGGCTTTGCTGTGTGGTTGTCGCACCAGTGGTCAAGGTGTTGTGGGTACGTGCATTGAATTGGTCAAAGCGCATGCCCATCACGGTTCTGAAACATGGCGTCCACGCCGTGTTGTTCTCGGCATAGATGCCGAACAACGATTGCATCACGTCGTCGGCGCGTACGCGGTTGCTGATGTCACGTGCGATGGTTTGGTCGAGCCCCACTTGAATTTGGTCTTGCCGCACTTGCAGCCCCACGGTGTTGGTGCTCGGGGTTGCTTCGTTGGGGTTCACGGCCCACGACTGCAAGGCATTGGCACCCACCACTGTGCGATGGTCGCGTTGGGCAAATTGGTCACCTGTGGGGGTGGTTTGGTAAGTGAAATTGGAATACAAGTCGAGGTCGTACTGCATCACATACCAACTCAGCTTGCGGGCATGGGCATCGCTGTGTTGATGCCATTCGCCTGACATGCTGCTGCGACTGGTGTGACCGCCATCGCTGGGATCCAGTGAATCAAAGCGGCCAAAGGCCTGGCCTTGGTAGCTGCCTTGATCGATCAAACGTTGCGGCACTTGATCGGTGGCTGTCCAGTGTGCGCGGTACAGCGAGAGGCTGGTGGACCAACCTTGTGTAGCACTGCCGCTGCTCAGGATGAGCAGCGCATTGGTTTTACGCAGGCCTTCGGGTACGGTCCATGGGCCGTCGTTGTTTGTGCGTTCAACCGCGGTGAGCAACACCAAGTCTTCGTCCACGCGGCGTGAGTCAGCAGCCATGCCACGCACATAACCGCGCTGTCCCCATGTGAGGTGGCTGAACGGGCGATCGAGTTGTGTTCGGTACACAAAGTTGGCAGAGCCCGCAGAAGAAAAATCGCCATCTTGTGCTGCGTAAGGGCCTTTGCGGTAGTCCACGCGTTGTACCAGTTCGGGCATTAAGAAATTCAAATCGCTGTAGCCTTGGCCGTGTGCATGGGTGGGCAAGTTCACGGGCACACCGTTGACGGTGGTGGCGAAATCTGTGCCGTGGTCGAGGTTGACGCCACGCAAAAAATATTGGTTGGCTTTGCCATCGCCCGAATGTTGCGTGACCACCATGCCCGGAATGTTCTCCAGTACATCGGCAGGTCGAAGCAGGCCTTGTTGATCCAAACGTGCTGCGCTGATGCGGCCCTCAGAGGCGCTGTCATTGCCGAATGTGTCGTGCGTGCTGTGAATTTCAATCTCTGGCACCTCGGCGTGAGCCAGCAGATGCATGTCGAGCCCATCGGCCTGTGCGGCTGGCACGAAGCCTGCAAGGCATAGGTGCAGTGCAGCCATACAGGCTGCACAAAAAGAGGACGAAGAGAGAACAGGCATCACGCATAGATATAGCAATTGGTGCGCCAGTGGCAGCCCCCTAAACTGTGCAAACTTCGCATGAGGTCGCACGGCTTTTGTGCGCTTTGCATCATTCAATGTTTCAATATCTTTTTCAGCACCAAAACAAGGCAAACATGACTGGTTGGCACGCACATCTCACACTCGACTACACCCGAGCCTCTGTGCGCACTGTGGCTAAGTTCGAACACGACGGCCCACTGCGCGTGTTGCAAAGCCTCTATCCCGAAGGCGATGCGGTGTGCCACAACGTACTGGTGCACCCACCCAGTGGTTTGGTGGGCGGCGACGTGCTGGACATTCGGATGAACCTCGGCGCCAATACGCACGCGTTGCTCACCACACCCGGGGCCACACGGTTTTACAGAAGCGAACAAGGCCTTGCCACGCAACAAGTCAAAGCGCATGTGGGTGATGGCGCACGCCTAGAGTGGTTGCCTCTCGAAACCATTGCTTACAACGGTTGCCACGGCCTGAACCATGCGGTGTTTGACTTAGCGCCCACGGCCGAGATGATGGCGTGGGACATCACTGCCCTAGGGCTGCCTCATGCTGATTTGCCTTTTGAGCGTGGGCAGTTGCAACAACACATGGAAGTGGCGGGCGTGTGGCTGGAGCGTGGTTTGTTGGATGCGCAAGACACACGTTTGATGAATGGCCCGCTGGGTTTGGCCAAGCATCGCTGCATGGCTACTTTGGTGTTTGCGTGTGGGGCCGATTTACCGCGTGAGCGACGCGACTTGGCTTTGGCCTTGGCGCGCGAGTTGACGCAAGGGGTGCCTGCCGGGTGGGTGGCAGGTGTGACATCACCGCATCCGCGCATCGTGGTGTTGCGCACTTTGTCGCCATTGGTGGAGCCTGCACAAACGTTGCTACGAGATGTGAGGGCTGCGTGGCGGCGAGGCCTGTGGGGCATGTCGGATGTGCCGCCGCGGATTTGGTCGATGTAGTTTTAAATCGCCACCAGCTGGCGAACGTTGTCCCGCTGCATGTCTGAGCCCATGCCACGCGCAATCACTTCACCACGCTCCATCACCAAATAGTCGTCAGCAAGTTCTTCAGCAAAGTCGTAATACTGTTCGCACAGCAAGATGGCCATATCACCACGACCTGCCAGCATGCGAATCACGCGGCCAATGTCTTTGATGATGCTGGGTTGAATGCCCTCGGTGGGCTCATCCAATACCAACAACTTGGGACCTGATGCCAAGGCCCTTGCAATGGCCAGTTGCTGCTGTTGCCCGCCTGATAAATCACCACCACGGCGATGCAGCATTTGCTTCAGCACAGGAAACAGTTCAAACAACTCCGCAGGAATGTCTGTGCCTGCGGGTTGCGTGGCGAGGCCCATGCGCAGGTTGTCTTCCACTGTGAGCCGCGCAAAAATTTCACGCCCTTGTGGCACATAGCCAATACCAGCACGGGCACGTTCGTAAGGCGCGGCGCGTTCAATGGACGCACCGTTGAAAGTGATGCGACCATCGCGAATGGGCACTGTCCCCATGAGCGACTTAAGCAGCGTGGTTTTGCCTACGCCGTTGCGCCCGAGTAACACGGTGATGCGACCCAAGTTCGCCGCAAAGCTCACATCACGCAGGATGTGTGAGCCGCCGTAAAACTGGTTGATGTTGGACACTTGCAGCAGTGGTGTGTCTAAAGGCATGGGGTGTGTTTGCATAGTGAAGTCAGATTCAGCGGCCAAGGTACACCTCAATCACACGCTCGTCGGCTTGGACCTGTGCCAGCGTGTCTTGCGCCAACACCGAGCCGTCGCACAGCACGGTAACGATGTCCGAGATGGTGTTGATGAAGCTCATGTCGTGCTCGACCACCATCAGCGAGTGTTTGCCTTTGAGGCTCAAAAACAGCTCGGCGGTGCGCTCGGTTTCAAAGTCGGTCATGCCGGCCACGGGCTCGTCGAGCAGCAAGAGCTTGGGGTCTTGCATGAGCAACATGCCAATCTCTAGCCACTGCTTTTGACCGTGGCTCAGGTTGCCTGCTTGGCGCGTGACGCTGTCTTGCAAGTGGATGGTGTGCAGTACCTCACTCAAGCGGTCGCGTTGCGTGCCGTTGAGTTTGAAGAACATCGACGCAGCCACGCCCTTGTGGGTTTTCAAGGCCAGCTCTAAGTTTTCAAACACGCTCAGGTGTTCAAACACCGTGGGCTTTTGAAACTTGCGGCCAATACCAAGCTGTGCAATTTCAGGCTCGTTGTGGCGCAACAAGTCGATGGTGCTGCCAAAGAACACTTGACCCGAGTCGGGTTTGGTTTTGCCGGTGATGATGTCCATCATCGTGGTTTTGCCAGCACCGTTGGGGCCGATGATGCAGCGCAGCTCGCCCGGTGCAATGTCGAGTGACAAACCGTTGATGGCTTTGAAGCCATCGAAGCTCACATGTACATCTTCCAAGTACAAGATGCGGCCATGCGTCAGGTCAAGGCTGCCGGGTTCGTGCACGCGCCCAAAGCCTGCGCTGCGGTCGCCCGAAGTCACTTCAGTCACTTGGCGTGCTTGGTGTGTGGCCAAGCGTTCGGAGCCTTGCTCAAACAGATCGGGGGTCATGCGCGCTCCTCTGCTTTTGTCTTGGCACTGAGTTTTTGAATCAAGCCCACCACACCTTGGGGCATGTACAGCGTCACCCCTATGAATAACGCGCCAAGGAAGTACAACCAAAATTCAGGGGCGGTCACGGTCAACCAGCTCTTCATGCCGTTGACCAAAAACGCGCCCACGATGGGGCCGATCAGCGAAGCGCGTCCACCCACAGCAGCCCACACCGCCATCTCAATGGAGTTGGCAGGGCTCATCTCACTGGGGTTGATGATGCCCACTTGCGGCACATACAAGGCGCCGGCAATGCCACACATCACGGCCGATATGACCCAGATGGTGAGCTTGTAGGGCAGTGGCGAGTAGCCCGAAAACATCACGCGGCTTTCTGCATCGCGAATGGCTTGCAACACGCGGCCAAACTTGCTTTGCACCAACCACCGCGCAAACAAAAAGCACATCAACAAAGCCCAGCCTGTCAGCACGAACAAGGTCATGCGCATGGCGGGCGTGGCAATGGGCAAGTCCAAGATGCGTTTGAAATCGGTGAAGCCGTTGTTACCACCAAAGCCTGTTTCATTGCGAAAGAACAGCAGCATGGCGGCAAATGTCATGGCTTGCGTGATGATGGAGAAGTACACGCCTTTGATGCGCGAGCGAAACGCGAAGTAGCCAAACACAAAGGCCAATACGCCGGGCACCAAGACGATCAGCAGCAAAGTTGCTAAAAAACTGTCGCTGAAGGTCCAGTGCCAAGGCAAGGTTTTCCAGTCCAGAAACACCATGAAGTCAGGCAGATCGCTTTTGTAGTTGCCGTCGGTGCCAATTTGGCGCATGAGGTACATGCCCATCATGTAGCCGCCCAGCGCAAAAAAAAGCCCGTGCCCGAGCGACAAGATGCCGGTGTAGCCCCAAATCAAATCCATCGCCAGCGCGCAAATGGCGTAGCACATGATCTTGCCCATCAAAGCCACGGCGTAGTCGCTGAGGTGAAACAGGCTTTCTGCGGGCACCCACAGGTTGAGCACCGGCACCACCGCACACACGGTGATGAAGGCCGCCAAGAAAAATGCCCAGCCCTTGGTGCCCAACAATGCGGACGGCTCGGGTAGCTGTGTCGCGGCGTGCAAAGTGGAAGTGTGTCGTGTCATGTCATGCCTCCGCACTGCGGCCTTTCATGGCAAAGATGCCTTGTGGGCGTTTCTGGATGAACACGATGATGAACACCAGCACCGCAATCTTGGCCAGCACTGCACCGGCCACGCCTTCGAGCAATTTGTTCATCAGCCCTAGGCCCAGCGCGGCGTACACCGTGCCTGCCAGTTGGCCCACGCCACCGAGCACCACGACCATGAAGGCGTCGACGATGTAGCTCTGTCCAAGGTCTGGGCCCACATTGCCAATTTGGCTGAGCGCGCACCCCGCCAAACCCGCAATGCCACAACCGAGCGAGAACGCATAGGTATCAATGCGTGCGGTGTTCACACCCAAGGCTGAAGCCATGGTGCGGTTTTGCGTGACGCCACGCACAAACAAGCCCAAACGGGTTTGGCTGATCAACAGCGTCATGCCGAGCAACACAAACAGAGCAAAGCCAAGAATGATCAACCGGTTGTAGGGCAGCGAGAGGTTGGCCAGCAATTGCACGCCGCCACTCATCCACGAGGGGTTTTCAACCCCCACGTTTTGCGCACCAAAGAGGCTGCGCACGCCTTGCATCAACACCAAGCTGATGCCCCAAGTGGCCAACAGTGTTTCGAGGGGGCGGCCATACAAGTGGCGCAGCACCAAGCGTTCGAGCACCGCGCCCACCAAGGCCGCTGCCAAGAACGACGCAGGTACAGCCACCAACAAATACGCGTCAAACATACCCGGCAGATATTGGCGAAACACGCCTTGCACCACGTAGGTGGCGTAAGCGCCAATCATCATCAGCTCGCCATGCGCCATGTTGATGACGCCCATCAAACCGTAGGTGATGGCCAAGCCCAAGGCGACCAACAACAAGATTGAGCCTAGGCTGATGCCGGTGAACAACGCGCCGAGTTTTTCACCCCAGCTCAACGCACCTTGGATGGTGAGCAGCGAGGTTTGCAACTGGGCGCGCACCTTTTTGTCTTCCTCTTGGCTCAGGCGTTGGTTGAGCAACAGCTGCGTGTCAGGTGTTTGGCTATCGGCCAAAGTTTTGGCTGAGGCCAAGCGTTCGTCGGCGTTGTCGCTGTTGAGCAAAATCGCAGCGCGTGCCAGCAACATGTGTTGTTTCACGCCCGCATCGGTTTCATCGGCGAGGGCTTTGTCCAGCATGGCCAGCTTGGTGGGGTCGGGCTCCTTGAGCACCGACTGTGCGGCTTGCATGCGCAGCGTGGCGTCGGTGCTGAGCAGTTGCAGAGCAGACAAGGCGGCGTCAATTTCGCCGCGCATGCGGTTGTTGTTGATCACGTCTTCTGCGGTCGCGGGCAAGGGCGTTGCTTCACCTGTCACAGGATCGGTGGCGTGGCCATCGCGCACGACCAACACTTGTGTGCCATTAACTTTCACCGCGTCATCGGACAAGGCTTTCAAAAAGGCGGCAGTGGGCGCATCGGGTGCTGCCAAGGCTTTTTGCAGCGCGCTCACGCGTGCATCGGTGTCTCCCAAGGTGAGTGCTCGGGCTTGCTCAGCGCTCAATGCCAAGGCTGAGGGCTGCCCCGCAGCCGCCAGCGTCAAAACGCAGGCCACGTGCGTGGCGACGTGACGCCACTGGGTGAAAACAGAAAAACAGCGCATCCAATTTCCCATCAAAAAAGGGGAGGGCACGGCCCTCCCCAAGTCCATCCCTCGGAGAAAGGTTTACTTCTTCACAGGCTCGTCAGGCTTGCCTTCGTTGCCGGCGATGTAGGGGCTCCAAGGCTTGGCTTTGACGGGGCCGGGTGTTTTCCAAACCACGTTGAATTGGCCGTCGGCCTTGATCTCGCCAATGAACACCGACTTGTGCAGGTGATGGTTCTTCTCGTCCATCTTGCTGGTGATGCCTGATGGTGCCTTGAAGGTTTGGCCAGCCATCGCTTTGATGACGGCGTCCACATCGGTGGTCTTGGCTTTCTCAACCGCTTGCTTCCACATGTTGATGCCGATGTAGGTGGCTTCCATCGGGTCGTTGGTCAAAGGCTTGTCTTTGTGACCTGCGATGTTTTTGGCTTTGGCATAAGCCGCCCACTTTTTGGTGAACTCGTCGTTGGCAGGGTTCTTCAGGCTCATGAAGTAGTTCCATGCAGCCAAGTGACCGACCAAAGGCTTGGTGTCCACACCGCGCAGCTCTTCTTCACCCACGCTGAATGCGACCACCGGCACGTCTTTGGCCTTTAGGCCCGCATTGCCCAGCTCTTTGTAGAAAGGCACGTTGGAGTCACCGTTGATGGTGGATACCACAGCGGTCTTGCCACCTGCGCTGAACTTCTTGATGTCAGCCACGATGGTTTGGTAGTCGGAGTGGCCAAACGGGGTGTACTTTTCGTCGATGTCTTTGTCGGCCACGCCTTTGCTCTTGAGGTAAGCGCGCAAAATTTTGTTGGTGGTGCGTGGGTACACATAGTCGGTGCCCAGCAACACCCAGCGCTTGGCCGCGCCGCCGTCTTTGCTCATCAAATAATCCACAGCAGGGATGGCTTGTTGGTTGGGGGCTGCGCCTGTGTAGAACACGTTTTTGCTGAGCTCTTCACCTTCGTACTGCACGGGGTAGAACAGCAAGCCGTTCATCTCTTCCACAACAGGCAACACCGATTTGCGAGACACCGAAGTCCAGCAACCGAAGATGACAGAGACCTTGTCCTGACCGAGCAACTGCTTGGTTTTTTCGGCAAACAACGGCCAGTTGGAAGCGGGGTCGACCACCACAGGCTCGAGCTTTTTGCCCAACACGCCGCCTTTGGCGTTGATCTCGTCGATGGCCATGAGCACGGTGTCTTTCAACACGGTTTCAGAAATCGCCATGGTGCCCGACAGGCTGTGCAACACGCCCACCTTGATGGTGTCAGCGGCCAGCGCTTGTGGTGCCAACACCAACGAGCCGACAGACAGCGCTGCGGCCGCGGCCAATGCTTTCAAATTTCCTCGACGATTCATCATGGGTGCACTCCAAAAATTTAAGATGGGTCCTGCGCTTGCGGTTGCTGTGCGCTTCGTATGGCCTATCGCAAACCCTGTGCCAATGCTTGGCCCCCCTGAAAAACAAACATCTCGCTATAAGAAGCATTTGAAATACAGGCGACGTGCACCACAAGTGGTCGTTTCACGTGCGATGCACCAAGCGGAGGCAAGCCTTGGTGCAAACGAGATGCACCAAGCACGCCTTGTGCGCACCAAAGCATGCACTTGGCGCGTTGCAAAACAGGGCACACAAGTTGCATAGAAAATCGAACTATGGAACTCACACCTCGCGAAAAAGACAAGCTCTTGATCTTCACCGCCGCTTTGTTGGCTGAACGTCGACAAGCCCGTGGCCTGAAGCTGAACTACCCCGAAGCCGTCGCCCTCATCAGCGCCGCCGTGATGGAAGGTGCGCGTGATGGCAAAACCGTAGCCCAGCTCATGAGCGATGGCCGCAATGTGCTCACCCGTGCTGACGTGATGGATGGCGTGGCCGAGATGATTCCCGACATCCAAGTCGAGGCCACTTTCCCAGACGGCACCAAGCTCGTGACCGTGCATCAACCCATTGTTTGATTTCACTTTTCGGACGCACACCATGCAACGTTTGATTTCTCTTGTTTTGCTCGTGCCCGCTTGGGCCATTGCCCACGAGGGCCACGGCATCGAAGGCGCATCGCACTACCACGCCACCGATGTGTGGGGCTTTGTGATCGCCTTGGCGGTGGGCACCGTCATGTGGTGGATAGGCCGCAACAAATAAAGCGAGGCACACATGACCCCCGGTGAACTCTTGATCGATGAGGGCGAGCACACCCTCAACCCAGGGCGACGCACGCACACGCTGGTCGTGCAAAACGCCAGCGACCGTCCCATTCAAGTGGGCTCGCACTACCACTTCGCGGAAACCAATACGGGTTTGCGCTTTGACCGTGTGGCCGCACACGGCATGCGGTTGAACATTGCCTCTGGAACCGCCGTGCGTTTTGAGCCGGGCCAACAACGCACGGTCGAATTGGTCGACTTAAGCGGCGGTCGTCAAGTATTTGGCTTTCGCGGATTGGTGAATGGCGCGATAGACCAAAGCGTCGCCGATAAAGGAAACACGTAATGGCAACCATTGGCAAGCGCGCTTACGCAGAAATGTTTGGCCCCACCGTGGGCGACCGCCTGCGCTTGGCAGACACCAACTTGGTGGTGGAAGTCGAACAAGACTTCACACTCAAAGCTGGTGGCTACGGCGAAGAGGTGAAGTTTGGCGGCGGTAAAACCATTCGCGACGGCATGGCGCAATCGCAGCGCACACGCGACGGCGCAGGCACTGGACCGCAAGCGGGCGGCGCGGTCGACACCGTCATGACCAACGCGCTCATCATTGACCACTGGGGCATCGTCAAAGCCGACATCGGTTTGAAGGGCGGGCGCATTGTGGCGATTGGCAAAGCCGGTAACCCCGACACGCAACCCGGTGTAGACATCGTCATTGGCCCCGGCACCGAGGTCATCAGCTGCGAGGGCCACATCGTTACCGCGGGTGGGGTGGACACGCACATCCACTTCATCGCGCCGCAGCAAATTGAAGAAGCCTTGACCAGTGGCGTGACCACCATGCTGGGTGGCGGCACAGGCCCTGCCACCGGCACGTTTGCCACCACCTGCACACCCGGCGCATGGAACATCGAACGCATGTTGCAAGCGGCCGATGCATTTCCCATGAACTTGGGTTTCTTGGGTAAAGGCAATGCCGCTCTGCCCGACTCGCTGCATGAGCAAATCAATGCAGGCGCGATTGGTCTGAAGCTGCACGAAGACTGGGGCACCACGCCTGCAGCGATTGACAACTGCTTGAGCGTGGCCGAAGCCACCGACACGCAAGTGGCCATCCACACCGACACGCTCAACGAATCGGGTTTTGTGGAAGACACGGTGGCTGCTTTCAAAGGCCGCACCATCCACACCTTTCACACCGAAGGCGCGGGCGGCGGCCATGCGCCAGATATTTTGAAAGTGGTGGGCGAAGCCAATGTGTTGCCCAGCTCCACCAACCCTACGCGTCCCTACACGGTGAACACACTCGACGAGCACGTGGACATGCTCATGGTGTGCCACCACCTCGACCCTGCGATTGCCGAAGATTTGGCCTTTGCTGAAAGCCGCATTCGTCGCGAAACGATTGCCGCCGAAGACATCCTGCATGACCTTGGCGCCATCAGCATGATGAGTAGCGACAGCCAAGCCATGGGCCGTGTGGGTGAGGTGATCATTCGCACGTGGCAGACTGCACACAAGATGAAAGCGCAACGGGGCGCCTTGCGACCTTTCGGAGCCGACGCCAGCGTCGGGGACACCGACCGCCACGACAATTTCCGCGTGAAGCGCTACATCGCCAAGTACACCATCAACCCCGCCATCGCCCACGGCATCAGCCACGAAGTGGGCAGTGTGGAAGTGGGCAAGTGGGCCGACTTGGTGGTGTGGAAGCCCGCATTCTTTGGCATCAAGCCCAGCATCATTTTGAAAGGTGGCTTCATCGCCATGGCAGCGATGGGCGACCCCAATGCGTCCATTCCTACACCGCAGCCTGTGCACTACCGCCCGATGTTTGGTGCGTATGGTGGTGCGTTGCACCGTGGCTCGCTCACCTTTGTGTCGCAGGCAGGCATGGCGGCAGGCATTGGTCAGAAGTTTGGTTTGCACAAAACACTCAGTGCTGTGAAGAACATCCGAAGCGTGGGCAAACGTGACATGATTCACAACGACTATGCGCCGCGCATGGAGGTGGATGCCCAAACCTATGCGGTTCGCGCCGATGGTCAGTTGCTCACCTGCGAACCGGCGGTGAGCTTGCCCATGACCCAACGTTACTTCTTGTTCTAAATTTTTCGGATGCTCATTTGTTCTAAATTGATTTCGGGCGGTCAAGGTTTGGCCGCAGCTTTGCTCAAGCGAGCCCCCACCGTGGAGCTAGATTGGGATGTGCGCCAAAAAAGCCGCTTTGATGCAATCGACAGCACAGGCCGCAGCTTGGGCGTGTTTTTGACGCGCGGCACTTTGGTGCGCGGCGGCGATGTGTTGGTGGCTGAAGACGGCTCGCTCATTCGCGTGGTGGCGGCACCGCAAGAGGTGTTGCGCATCACCGCCTGCGCTGAGCATGGCACCGCGTTTGACTTGACGCGTGCGGCCTACCACTTGGGCAACCGCCATGTGCCCATCGAGTTGCAACCCGACCATTTGAAAATTGAACCCGACCATGTGTTGTCCGACATGCTGCGCGCCATGCACATGACGGTGGTGACAGTGCATGAAGCCTTTGAGCCTGAAGGTGGTGCGTACAGCAGCCATGGGCACTCACATGGGCATAGCCACGGCGAACACAGTCATAGCCATGATCACGCAGATCACTCTCACGGCCACGTGCATGGACCCAGCTGCAAACATGACCACTGATGCTGCGACTGCAGCGCAGTCTTCTACGCCAGCGCTGATCCAACTTATCTGGCTCGCATCGCCTGCGTTGCCCATTGGTGGCTTTTCGTATTCCGAAGGTCTAGAAGCTGCGATTGACCAAGGGATGGTGCATGACGAACACAGCGCTGCCGCATGGCTGATCGACCAACTGCACCTCACGCAATCCCGTGGCGACATGGCCGTACTGGCGCAGATGATTGCTGCATGGCAAGCGCAAGACCATGCACGTTTAGAAGTCTTGAGCCAGTGGGTGCATGCCACCCGCGAGAGCGCAGAGTTGCGCTTGCAAAGTGAACAAATGGGTCGCTCCATGTTGGAGTGGTTGCGCAACCAAGATGCGCTGGATGAAGACACCATCGCCATGTGCAACCGTTGGGTGCCCACGTATCCGCTGATGTTCGCCTTGGCGTTGTCGCGTACGGGCGCACCGCTTGAAAATTGCTTGCAGGCCTATGCCTTTGGCTGGGCGGAGAACATGGTGCAAGCCGCCATCAAAGCCGTGCCACTGGGTCAAAACTCAGGCCAACGCATCTTGACCCAATTGGCCCAACACATCGCGTCTGCGGTCAGTCACGCACTGCAAGTGACGGACGACACGCGACAAGCCTTTTCTCCCATGCTGGCCATTCTCTCGGCCCAACACGAAACCCAATACTCACGACTGTTCAGATCATGAAGCACCTAAACAACATCGCACACCGCACCAAAAAATTGCCACCCCTGCGCGTGGGCATTGGCGGGCCTGTGGGCTCGGGTAAAACCACTTTGTTGGAGATGCTCTGCAAAGCCATGCGCGACACCTACGACCTCGTGGCTATCACCAACGACATCTACACCAAAGAAGACCAACGCTTGCTCACCATCAGCGGTGCGTTGCCAGCCGAGCGCATTATGGGTGTGGAGACGGGTGGCTGCCCGCACACGGCGATTCGTGAAGATGCGTCCATCAACCTCGAAGCCATCGACCGCATGTTGGTCGACTTTCCCGATGCCGATGTGGTGTTCATTGAGAGTGGCGGCGACAACTTGGCCGCCACCTTCAGCCCCGAATTGAGCGACTTGACGATCTATGTCATCGACGTGGCCGCGGGCGAAAAAATTCCCCGCAAAGGTGGCCCTGGCATCACCAAAAGCGATTTGTTTGTGATCAACAAAACCGACTTAGCACCTCATGTGGGTGCCAATTTGGACGTGATGGAAGCCGACACCATCCGTATGCGCACCACGGCCAATGGCCTCAAACCTTTTGTGATGACCAACTTGCGCACCCTCGATGGTTTGCAAGACGTGGTCAAGTTCATTGAGACCAAAGGGATGTTGGTTTAAATCAAGCCTTCGTAACAGATGGTGTGCGGCGCATGGTCGCTGAACTTGATGTCTTTGAACGTGTCCGTGCTGCGTGCCTTGGCTGCCACAGCAGGCGTGGCCAAGTGGTAGTCCAAACGCCAGCCCACGTTGTTGGCATAGGCTTGGCCGCGGTTGCTCCACCAGGTGTAGCAAGCGTCGGTGGTGTCAGGCTCGAGCTGGCGGTACACATCCACTACGCCACCTTCTGAAGTGAGCTTGGTCATCCAAGCGCGCTCTTCGGGCAAGAAGCCGCTGTTTTTCAAATTGCCTTTCCAGTTTTTCAGGTCAGCTTCTTTGTGCGCGATGTTGATGTCGCCGCACAGCACAAACTCGCGCTCAGACTTGAGCGCTTGCAGGTGGGGGTAGATGGCATCCAAAAAACGGTACTTGGCATCTTGGCGCTCAGGGCCCGATGAGCCGCTGGGGAAGTAGCTGCTGATGATCGAGAGCTTGTGCGTAGGGGTGTCAAAACGCAGCTCCACGTAGCGGCCTTCGGCATCGAACTCGCCGCCATCAAAACCCACGATCACATCGCTCGGTTCGTGGCGGGTGTAGATGCCCACGCCCGAGTAGCCCTTTTTCTCGGCGTACTGAAAGTGGCCCGTCAGTCCAGCCAAAGTGTCGAACGCGCCTTCAATGTCTGGCGCTTGGGCTTTGATTTCTTGGACGCAAATACAATCTGGGCTCGATTTTTCGATCCACGCCTCTACACCCTTACGGGCTGCAGAACGAATGCCATTGAGGTTGAGGCTGGTGAGTTTGAACAAGGATTTTCCCCATGAGTAACAGTGCCGCGACCAACGACGTGTTGGCCCAAGAATTTGTGCAATTTTCGCTGGATTGCGGCGTGTTGAAATTTGGCGAATTCAAAACCAAAGCGGGCCGCATGAGCCCTTACTTCTTCAACGCCGGTTTGTTTGACGACGGCGCCAAGCTTGGCAAGCTGGCCAGTTTTTATGCGCAGTGCATTGTCAATAGCGGCATCGAGTTCGACATGATTTTTGGCCCCGCTTACAAAGGCATTCCTTTGGGCGCAGCCGTGTCGATTGAGTTGGCACGCTTGGGACGCAACGTGCCGTTTGCCTACAACCGCAAAGAAGCCAAAGACCATGGCGAAGGCGGCAGCTTGGTGGGTGCGCCGCTCAAAGGCCGCGTGTTGATCGTAGACGATGTGATGAGCGCGGGCACGGCTGCACGCGAATCGATCGCCCTCATCAAGGCAGCAGGTGCCACACCGCATGCTGTGGCGATTGCGTTGGACCGCCAAGAAATGGCCACCGAAAAACAAGCCGACGGCTCCACTCAAGACGTGCCCTACAGCGCGGTGCAATATGTGCGTGAACAACTGGGCATGAGCGTGTGCACCATTGCCAAGCTGGAAGACTTGTTGGCCTATTTGGGCAAGCAACCCGGCAACGCGATGGGTGAGCATTTGGCTCGCACACAGGCGTACCGCACGCGTTACGGCGTTTAAGCCGTGAGCTTTAGGCGCCGTAGTAACGGTCGGCGCGGTGGTTGACGGCAATCACCAAATTCAAAGCAAATGCACCGAGCAATGACAGCAAGGCCTTGTGCGCATCGGTGAGCGCAAAGGCGGTCATCAAGATGCAAGCATCGATGGCCATTTGCACGTGGCCTGCGCGCCAACCGCGTGTCTTTTGCAAATACACCGCCATGATGGTCACGCCGCCCAAGCTGGCACCGTGACGAATCAAAATCAAAATGCCAGTGCCAACCAGCAAGCCCGCCATGAGTGCGGCAAATGTCGGGTCGAGGTAAGAGAAGGCAATCCAGCGTGGCAGCAGCTCGACGTAGAGCGACAACAAGCCAATGGCCACAAATGTTTTGAGCGTGAAGGCATGGCCCAGTCGTTGCCAACCAAACACATAAAACGGCAGGTTGATCACAAAGAGCACAGCGCCCAAAGGCAGCTGCGCAAAGTAATGCACCAAGAAAGCCACGCCTGTGGTGCCACCCGTGAACAAGGTGGCCTCGCGAAACATGCACACGCCCAACGCGACAAACAAGCAGCCCGTGAGCAAGCCTTGTAGGTCTTCCAGCGCGCTGTGCGGCGCGGGTGGCGGTGCAGTTTCAGTGGCGATGATTTACCCCAGCTTCTTCATCAACAAGGCGTTGACTTGCGCGGGGTTGGCTTTGCCCTTGCTGGCCTTCATGATGGGGCCGACCAAACCGTTCAAAGCTTTGGCGTTGCCCGCTTTGAACTCTTCGACGTTCTTGGGGTTGGCAGCCAACACCTCGTCGATGATTTTTTCCAACTCGCCGGTGTCGTTCATTTGCTTGAGGCCTTTGGCTGCGATGATGGCATCAACTTCACCTTCGCCGTTCCACAGCGCCTCAAACACTTGCTTGGCCGAGTTGTTGTTGATCGTGCCATCTTGGATGCGCGCAATCATGGCGCCCAGTTGCGCAGCGCTGACGGGGATGTTGTCAAACGTCACCTCGCCGCTGTTCAAGCGGCGTGACACCTCGCCCATGATCCAGTTGCTGGCCAGTTTGGGTTGGCTGCACGCCTTGGCTGTGGCTTCAAAGTAAGCGGCTGCAGCTTTGCTTTGTGTGAGCAACGTGGCGTCGTATTCGGGCAGTGCGTAGTCTTTGACAAAGCGCTCCGCCATGACGCGCGGCAGCTCAGCCATTTCGCTCTTCACACGTTCTACCCAATCGCGGCCAATCACCAAAGGTGGCAGGTCTGGGTCAGGGAAATAGCGGTAGTCGGCGGCGTCTTCCTTGGTGCGCATGGCGCGGGTCTCGCCCGTGTCTGGGTCGAACAACACGGTGGCTTGTTCAATGGCATGGCCGTCTTCGATTTGGTCGATTTGCCAGCGCACTTCGTAGTCGATGGCTTGTTGCATGAACTTGAAGCTGTTCAAGTTCTTGATTTCGCGGCGTGTGCCCAAGGGCGCGCCGGGTTTGCGCACCGACACGTTGGCGTCGCAACGGAAAGAGCCTTCTTGCATGTTGCCGTCGCAAATGCCAATCCACGTCACGATTTTGTGCAGCTCTTTGGCGTAGGCCACGGCTTCTTCGCTGCTGCGCATGTCGGGCTGGGTGACGATTTCTAGCAGCGGTGTGCCTGCGCGGTTCAAGTCAATGCCCGACTGGCCAATGAAGTCTTCGTGTAGCGACTTGCCTGCGTCTTCTTCAAGGTGGGCACGCTCCAAGCGCACGGTTTTGTGCACGGTCTCTTTGCCAACTTCCAAGAAGAACGACACCTCACCACCTTGCACCACCGGAATTTCAAACTGGCTGATTTGGTAGCCCTTGGGCAGGTCAGGATAGAAGTAGTTTTTGCGCGCAAAGATGCTGCGCTCGGCAATGTGTGCGTTAACGCCCAAACCAAACTCAATCGCGCGTTCGACCGCGCCGATGTTCATCACAGGCAAGGTGCCGGGCAAAGCCATGTCCACCGCGCAAGCTTGCGTGTTGGGCTCAGCACCAAACGCCACTGAGGCGCGGCTGAAAATTTTGCTCTTCGTCGAGAGCTGTGCGTGTGTTTCAAAGCCGATGACGACTTCGTAGCCTTGAACTAACTTAGGTGCAGTCATTTAAACGCCCTCCGGCTTGGCGTTATGGAAATCGGTGTTCAGTTGGTACTGGTGCGCGACGTTGAGCAAGCGTGCTTCTTGCAAGTAGTTGCCAATGAGTTGCATGCCTACGGGCATTGCGCCTTCGCCAAAGCCCACCGGCACGCTCATGCCGGGCAGGCCAGCGAGTGAAGCAGGCAGCGTGAAGATATCAGCCAAGTAGTCAGCAAGCGGGTCGCTCGCGTTGTTGCCCAGCTTCCATGCGACGGTGGGGGCCACAGGGCCTGCAATCACATCGCACTCAGAGAAGGCGCGTTGGAAATCGTCCGCAATCATGCGACGAATTTTTTGGGCTTGCAGGTAGTACGCGTCGTAGTAGCCGTGGCTCAACACGTAAGCGCCGGTCATGATGCGGCGCTTGACCTCTTCACCAAAACCTTCGGCGCGGGTCTTTTTGTACATGCTCACCAGGTCTGTGTAGTCTTTGGCGCGGTGGCCAAACTTCACGCCGTCAAAGCGGCTCAGATTCGAGCTGGCTTCGGCGGGCGCGATGATGTAGTACACAGGAATGGCCAGCTCGGTGCGAGGCAGCGTGATGGGCACGAGCTTGGCGCCTTGGGTTTCCAGGGTTTTGAGCGCTGCGTCAATCGCAGTGCGCACGTCAGCGGCAAGGCCGTCGCCAAAGAACTCTTTGGGGATGCCAATGCGCAAACCTTGCAGGCTGTCGCCCAACTTGGCGGAGAAGTTCTCAGTGGGCACATCGAGCGAGGTGGAGTCGCGGTCGAGGTCGGCGCCGCACATGGCGCTGAGCAACAGCGCGCAGTCTTCCGCGCTGCGTGCCATGGGGCCAGCTTGGTCAAGGCTAGAGGCGTAGGCAATCATGCCGTACCGCGACGCGCGGCCATAGGTGGGCTTGATACCGGTGATGCCACAAAAGCTGGCGGGTTGGCGAATGGAGCCGCCGGTGTCTGTGCCAGTTGCCGCGGGTGTCAAACGTGCGGCCACAGCCGCAGCGCTGCCGCCCGACGAGCCGCCGGGGATGCGGCTGGCATCCCATGGGTTTTTGACTGCGCCGTAGGCTGAGTTTTCGTTGGATGAGCCCATGGCGAACTCGTCGCAGTTGAGCTTGCCCAACGTCACCATGCCTGCACCGACCGTGCCATCGGCCAAAGTGCCGAGTTTTTGCACCACGGTTGCGTCAAACGGCGAGCGGTAGCCGCTCAAAATTTTGGAGCCAGCGGTGGTCGCGAAGTCGCGGGTGACAAACACGTCTTTGTGCGCCAATGGCACGCCATCGAGCGTGCCCGCCGTGCCTGCCGCGATCCGGGCGTCTGCGGCTTTGGCTTGGGCCAGTGTCGCTTCTTCGTTCAAGGCCAAAAACGAGCCTGTGGTGTCGGCCTTGGCGCGAGCCAGAAAGTGCTGCGCAAGTTCAACCGCGCTCACCTGCTTTTGTTTCAGTGCGCCAACGAGTTCGATGACGCTTTTGTCATGCAATGCGTGTGTCATGTCTGTGGCCTCACTCAATCACTTTGGGAACCAAGAACAAGCCACGCTCCACGGCGGGGGCGCTTTGTTGGTTCAAGTCGCGTTGGTTGGGCTCGCTGGCCACGTCAGGGCGCAGGCGCAGTTCGATGTGGGCGTCTTGCATGGCGTCCACGGGATGGGCCATGGGCACCACACCGGTGGTGTCCACCGCACGGATTTGTTCGACGATGTCGAAAAAGTCATTAATTTTGTGGAGCATACGGGCCTGCTCGTCGGGTTGCAGCTCTAGCCGGGCCAGGTTGGCGATGCGGCTGATGTCTTGGTCATTCAGGGACATACTTTTATAAGGGGAGAAACCCGCGATTTACGGGCGATGCGGTATTATCTCGCCTTTGTGTCCGCGCCCGCGGGCAAGCTTTGAGGACAGACATGTTTGGATCTTTTCGTCGGTATTTCTCCACCGATTTGGCGATTGACCTCGGTACCGCCAACACCCTGATTTATGTGCGCGACAAAGGCATCGTGTTGGACGAGCCCTCGGTTGTGTCAATTCGCCACGAAGGCGGCCCCCAAGGCAAGAAGACCATTCAAGCCGTGGGCCACGAAGCCAAGGCCATGTTGGGCAAAGTGCCTGGCAACATCGAAGCGATTCGCCCGATGAAAGACGGCGTGATCGCCGACTTCACCGTGACCGAGCAAATGCTCAAGCAGTTCATCAAGATGGTGCACCCACGCTCGGTGTTGAAGCCCAGCCCACGCATCATCATTTGCGTGCCTTGCGGCTCAACCCAAGTGGAGCGTCGCGCGATTCGCGAATCGGCTTTGGGCGCTGGCGCCTCAGAGGTGTACCTCATTGAAGAACCCATGGCCGCCGCCATTGGCGCAGGTTTGCCCGTGTCGGAAGCGTCTGGCTCGATGGTGGTCGACATCGGTGGCGGTACCACCGAAGTGGGCGTGATCTCTTTGGGCGGCATGGTCTACAAAGGCAGCGTGCGCGTGGGTGGCGACAAGTTTGACGAAGCCATCATCAACTACATCCGTCGCAACTACGGCATGTTGATTGGCGAGCCAACCGCTGAAGCCATCAAGAAAGAAATCGGTTCTGCCTTCCCTGGCTCTGAAGTCAAGGAAATGGAAGTCAAAGGCCGTAACCTCTCCGAAGGCGTGCCACGCTCTTTCACGATTTCGTCGAACGAAATCTTGGAAGCGTTGACCGACCCACTGAATAACATCGTTTCTGCCGTGAAAAACGCGTTGGAGCAAACACCCCCCGAACTGGGTGCAGACATTGCCGAGCGCGGCATGATGCTCACCGGTGGTGGTGCGTTGTTGCGCGATTTGGACCGTTTGTTGGCCGAGGAAACTGGTTTGCCAGTGTTGGTGGCCGAAGACCCGCTCACTTGCGTGGTGCGCGGTTGCGGCTTGGCCCTTGAGCGCATGGAGCGTTTGGGCTCCATCTTCACGAGCGAATAATTAAGTGCCACTGGGCACCCTGGACCGCTCCCCCCCGGCCTTCTTCAAGCAAGGCCCGTCTGCCGTCTCCAAGTTACTTTTCTTCAGCGCCTTGTCGGTGCTGTTGATGGTGGCTGACGTGCGGTTTGGTGTGACCCAGCCTTTGCGTGCCACGTTGTCTGTGATGCTGTACCCAGTGCAGTGGTTGGCCATGCGCCCGCAGGCATTGGCTGAATATTCGTCTGAATATTTTGAAGCCCGCGATGTGGCGCAAGCCTCTGAGCGCGAGGCGCGCCAACAACTGTTGGTGCAAGCCCGACGCTCGGGCCAAGTGGAGCAGCTGGCGCTTGAAAACAAACAGCTGCGCGAATTGTTGAATCTGAGCAAACGCTTGGAAACCAAGGGCATTGCAGCCGAGGTGCTGTACGACGCCGCTGATCCCTACACCCGCAAACTCATCATCGACAAAGGCTTGCTCAATGGCATCAAGGCCAGCTCGCCCGTGATGGATGAGCACGGCATCTTGGGTCAAGTCACGCATGTGTTGCCACTGGTCAGCGAAGTCACGTTGGTCACCGACCGCGAACATTCCATTCCTGTGCTCAACACCCGCACGGGTGCACGTGGTGTGGCCTATGGTGAATCGGGCGGCGCACCCTTGTTAGAGCTGCGCTTCATGGCGACCAACGCTGACATTGAGGTGGGCGATCTGTTGTCCACCAGCGGTGTGGATGGCATTTACCCAGCCGGTGTGTTGGTGGGCAAAGTGACCAAGGTCGAGCGCCGCGCTGAAACCGCGTTTGCGCGCATCTTGTGCGAGCCTGTGGGTCGCGTGCAGGGCGCACGCCATGTAATGGTGTTAGAGCCCTTGAGCGACCAGTTGCCGCCACGTCCGCAAATTGAGAAAGCTGTGCCTGTGGCCGCACAAAAGGGAGGTCGCAGATGATCATGCCCCGTGGCCAACAGTTGCTGTTGCCAGCCAATCCTTTGTTTGTTTTGTCGACCTTGATTGCTGCGTTGTTCGCCAACATGGTGGTCAACATCAGCATGGTGGGCAATGCCGCGTGGATGCCTGATTTTTTAGCGTTGGTGTTGGTGTTTTGGTGCGTGCACCAACCGCGTTTGGTCGGCATTGGTGTGGCGTTCTTTTTTGGTGTGGCCACGGATGTGCATCAATCCGCATTGCTGGGGCAGCATGCTTTGACCTACACCGCTTTGGGTTTCATGGCCATCATGGTGCACCGACGTTTGTTGTGGTTCACTGTGCCATCGCAGGCCATGCAAGTCTTGCCCATGTTTGCGGCAGCGCATGCGTTGGAGCTGATGGTGCGCATGATGTCTGGCGCGCTGTTTCCGGGCTGGCCCATCTTTTTGGCACCGCTGCTTGAGGCCGTGTTGTGGCCTGTGGTGAGCGTGTTCTTGTTGGCGCCTCAGCGCCGCGCACCCAACCCTGACCTGAACCGACCGCTATGAGGGTGATTCGCGACATCGAGTCCGACCTGCGACGCTTCAGGTCGCGCATGGTGGTGGTGACGGGCGCGATTCTGGTGTTGTTTGGTCTGTTGTCGATTCGCTTGTTTTATCTGCAAGTGGTGCGCTACGACGAACTCAACGCACAAGCGGAAAACAACCGCACGGCCATCGTGCCCATCGTGCCCAACCGCGGCGTCATCATGGACCGCAACGGCATTGTGTTGGCCACCAACTATTCGGCCTACACCTTAGAAATCACCGCGTCCAAAGTGATTGCTCCGCTAGAAGAAGTGATCGAGCAACTCTCCAGCGTGATTGACATTCAGGCCCGCGACAAGCGTCGTTTCAAAAAGCAACTGGGTGAATCGAAGAGCTTTGAATCGGTGCCGATTCGCAACCGTTTGACCGATGAAGAAGTGGCGCGTTTTGCAGCGCAGCGCTACCGTTTTCCGGGCGTTGAAATTCGCGCGCGCTTGTTCCGCAACTACCCATACAACCAACTGGCCAGCCATGTGATTGGCTACATCGGTCGTATCAACCAAGCGGAAAAAGGCAAGATTGAAGAGTCGGAAGATGCGGGCAATTACCGTGGCACCGACTACATCGGCAAACTCGGCGTCGAGCAAAGCTACGAAACGCAATTGCACGGCACCACGGGCGTGCAAGAGATGGAAACATCGGCCGGTGGCCGCGCGGTGCGTCGCCTCAACAGCAGCCAAGCGATTCCTGGCAACAGCGTGGTGCTCTCCATCGACATCAAGCTGCAAAAGTTGGTGGAAGACTTGTATGGCAAACGTCGCGGCGCCTTGGTGGCGCTCGACCCCAAGACCGGCGAAGTGTTGGCGTTCGTGAGCAAGCCCACCTTCGACCCCAACTTGTTTGTGGACGGCATTGATTCTGAAAACTGGGCTGCGCTCAACGAGTCGATTGACAAGCCTTTGCTCAATCGCGCCTTGCGTGGCACCTATCCGCCTGGCTCTACTTACAAGCCGTTCATGGCTTTGGCGGCGTTGCAAACGGGCAAACGGTCGGAGAAGTTTTTGGTGTCAGACCCCGGTTACTTCATGTTTGGTAACCACCGTTTCCGCGATGACAAAGAGGGCGGCCATGGTTCGGTGGACATGTACAAATCCATCGTCGAATCGTGTGACACCTACTACTACACGTTGGCGCGTGACATGGGTGTGGACTTGATGCACGACCAAATGAAGCCCTTGGGCTTTGGGCAAATCACAGGCATCGACATCTTGGGTGAATCGCGCGGTGTGTTGCCTTCAACAGAATGGAAGCGCACCACCTACAAAAAGCCCGAGCAGCAACGTTGGTATTCGGGCGAGACCATTTCTTTGGGCATTGGTCAGGGCTACAACAACTTCACCATGCTGCAAATTGCGCATGCGATGGGCACGGTGGCCAACAACGGTTTGAAGATGAAACCGCATTTGGTGCGCGAAGTGGTGGATGTAGAAACCAAAGCGTCCACCTTAGTTGCCAAAGAGCCAGTGGCTCAGCTCCCGTTGTTGCCAGAAAATTTGGAAGTCATCAAAAAAGGCATGATCGGTGTGAACATCGAAGGCACATCTGCCACCAGCTTTGTGGGGGCTCAGTATGTGAGTGCTGGCAAGACCGGCACAGCCCAAGTGTTCACCGTGAAGCAAAACGAAAAATACAACGCATCCAACATCGACGAACGCATGCGTGACCATGCGTTGTTCGTGGCATTTGCTCCAGCGGACGACCCCAAAGTCGCTCTGGCGATGGTGGTGGAAAACGCGGGCTTTGGCGCGCAAAACGCCGCACCGATTGCGCGCCGTGTGTTTGACTTTGTCATCATGGGTCAATACCCGTCGCAAGAGGACATTGAGGCAGTGCAAAAAGGACAAGCCACACGCCCCATTGGCAAGCCCCGTGCAGTGGCCAGTGTGCCTTGGCCACCCAAAGCCTCAGAGCTGGCTGTAGAAGAGCCGGTGACGGTTGCATCCGCAGCGGAAAAAGCCGCATCTGCAGCCGTTAAAGCGGCCTCTGCTGCGGGCAAGCCTGCTTCAGCGGCTGCCGCACCTGCCTCCGGACAAAAGCCAGCAGCCAACGGTGCGCGCTGATCTTGCGTCAGGCGCCGCCTAGCGTTGTGGCTGATTAACGCAAAAACGCGTCGTAGCTGGTTTTACAAATCAGCGCACTCACCACCACGATGAACATGCCGCGCACAAAGCCTGCGCCATGCTGCAATGCCATGCGTGTGCCCAACAAACTGCCGGCCACATTGGCCATGGCCAACGGCAGGGCCATGTGCCACCACACATGACCTTTGTAGGTGAACAACACCAAGGCCGCGATGTTGCTAGAGAGGTTCAAGAGTTTGGCGGCGACAGACGCGTTCAAAAAGTCATAGCCCAACCAACGGACCAACAAAAACACAAAGAAGCTACCCGTGCCTGGACCAAAAAATCCATCGTAAAACCCAATCGTCAAACCGATGGTGGAGGTGGCTAGTAGCTCGGCTTTGCCGTGAAAGCGAGGTGCATGGTGACGTCCCATGTCTTTGCGCATCAAGGTGTAGATGAGCACGACCAATAAGACGGCAGGCAACAAGCGTCGCAAAAATTCAGCCGACACCAGCGTGACCAACCACGCGCCCGCAAACGCTGCCAGCATGGTGGCAGCCGCAGCAGGGAGCAACGCCGACCAACGCACCTGCACACGGCGGCTGTACTGCCAAGTGGCAAAGGCCGTGCCCCAGACCGAGGCGCTTTTGTTGGTGCCAAACAGCGTGGCGGGTGCGGTGTTGGGGTAAACGGCAAATAAGGCGGGTAGCAAGATGAGTCCACCGCCGCCTACGATGGAGTCCACAAAGCCAGCCAAAGCGGAGGCAAAGGTGGTGAAGAAAAGTTCCATACAGAGATTGTGGTCTGAAAATGTACCGACCCAAAAAGCAAAAGGCACCGGGGTGACCGGTGCCTTTTCAGAGTGACGCTCCTTAGGAAGCGTCTGTTGTGTTTGTCTCCTCAGACCCTCGTGATACAGCGCTTACGCTGTTTCGAGTGATGTAACTGTAAGCGCCACTAGGTCTTGTCTCGCCTAGGATTTTCCCTTGCGGGCTAACCCGAGGCGTATGCGAGTCATGTTTGCTCGGCCTCGTGGGCCAACCATTGCGCAGCCTTTTCGGCCACCATCAAGGTGGGGCTGTTGGTGTTGCCGCTGGTGATGGTGGGCATGACGCTGGCATCGACCACGCGCAGGCCGCGCACCACGCCGCCGCGCCCATCGCGCACGCGCAACTCAGGGTCCACCACGGCCAGCGGGTCGTCGATGCGACCCATGCGTGCGGTGCCCACAGGGTGAAAGATGGTGGTGGCAATGTCGCCCGCCAGTCGCGCTAGGTCTTCGTCGGTTTGGTATTGCACGCCGGGTTTGTATTCCTCAGGCTTGTACTTGGCGAGGGCCGGTTGGGCGGCGATGCGGCGTGTCACACGCAGCGAATCGGCAGCCACTTTGCGGTCGGCTTCGGTGCTGAGGTAGTTGGGTGCAATCTTGGGCGCTTCGGCAAAGTTGGCGCTGGTGATGTTGACGGTGCCGCGGCTGGTGGGGTTCAAGTTGCACACGCTGGCGGTGAATGCGGGGAAGTTGTGCAGCGGTTCGCCAAATGCATCCAAGCTGAGTGGCTGCACGTGGTATTCGATGTTGGGATACGGTTGGTCTGGGCTGCTGCGCGTGAAGGCGCCGAGTTGCGACGGGGCCATGCTCATGGGGCCGCTGCGTTTGAAGGCGTATTCCAAACCAATCTTGACCTTGCCCCACCAACTGTTGGCCAAGGTGTTGAGGGTCTCGACGTCATGCACTTTGAAGACCGAGCGAATTTGCAAATGGTCTTGCAAATTGGCGCCCACGCCCGGGAGGTTGATGAGGGGTTCAATGCCATGTTGTTTGAGCAGCTCAGCAGGGCCTAGGCCCGAGAGCTGCAAGATTTGTGGTGTGCCAATGGCGCCTGCACTCAGCACCACTGATTGTTTGGCGGTGACGGTCACGTAGCCGTGCCCCGTCCACACCTCAACGCCGGTGCAACGTTGTGTGCCATCGGCATCGGTGCTCATCACCAGTTTGGCGACTTGGGCAGAAGACCACAATTCAAAGTTAGGGCGAGCGTAGCAGGTGGGGCGAATGAAAGCCTTCGCCGTGTTCCAACGCCAGCCACTTTTTTGGTTCACCTCAAAGTAACCTACGCCTTCGTTGCTACCGCGGTTGAAGTCGTCGGTAGCAGGAATGCCCGCTTGTACTGCGGCTTGTGCAAACGCATCCAGCACGTCCCAGCGCAAGCGTTGTTTTTCCACGCGCCATTCACCGCCTGCAATGTGGTGGCGCAAGGTTTCGCCGTACACGGTGTTGTCAGCCAGCAGCACGTCGCTGCGTTCGCCTTTGGCACCGTGCAGTGCATTCGCGCCTGCATGGTGGTCTTCGTGGAGTTTGAAATAGGGCAGGGCGTTGTCCCAACGCCAGCGCGCATCGCCGGTGATGTCGGCCCATTGGTCGTAGTCGCGTACTTGGCCGCGCATGTAAATCATGCCGTTGATGCTGGAGCAGCCACCCAACACCTTGCCGCGCGGGTAGCGCAAGCTGCGGCCATTTAGGCCTGCGTCGGGTGCGGTGTTGTAGAGCCAATCGGTGCGTGGGTTGCCGATGCAGTAAAGGTATCCAACAGGAATGTGCACCCAGTGGTAATCGTCTTTGCGGCCGGCTTCGATGAGTAGCACGCGCTTGCTGGCGTTGGCGCTGAGGCGGTTGGCGAGTAAGCAGCCAGCGGTGCCGGCGCCGACGATGATGTAGTCAAACTGGGAATCACTCATGCCGATGTCTCACGTCTTTGTTGTTGTGTGCGCGGATGGTAGCTTGCTTGTGTGGGTTTGTTGTTGTAGTTGTCAGAGAAGGGGCGGGCTGGGCAGTGTGTTTTGCTCCTCGTCTGCTGCGCATCCGAATGTCGCTGCAACACACCGCCCAGCCCGCCCCTTCTCTGACAACATGGTCCTTGCTGTTTACACAGCATTGGTCCATCTTTCTGGTGTTTGTGAGCGTTGCAGCGCCCTTGCGTGTACAGCGGTAGATTGGGGTGGCATGTTGCAGCGACATTCGGATGCGCAGCAGACGAGGAGCAAAACATGCCACCCCAAGCTGCCGATGCACACGCAACCGCGCCACCCTCGCAAAGAGCAAAAAAGTTACTTAGACGTAGGCATTACAAACTCAGCACCTTTGCCAATGCTCTCTGGCCAGCGCTGCATGATGCTCTTTTGTTTCGTGTAGAAACGCACGCCCTCTTCACCGTAGGCGTGCATGTCGCCAAACAAGCTCTTCTTCCAGCCACCAAAGCCGTGCCACGCCATGGGCACTGGGATGGGCACGTTGATGCCGACCATGCCCACTTGGATGTGACGTGCAAACTCACGCGCCACGTTGCCGTCGCGGGTGAAGCAGCTCACGCCGTTGCCAAACTCGTGTGCGTTGATGAGGTCCACGGCTTGTGCCAAGTCAGCGACGCGCAGGCAGCTCAACACGGGGCCGAAGATTTCTTCTTTGTAAATGCGCATGTCAGGCGTGACGTTGTCAAACAAGGTGCCGCCCATCCAGAAGCCGTTTTTGCAACCATCGCCAGCAGACGCGCCGTCAAAGTTGCGACCGTCGACCAACAAGCGCGCGCCTTCTTTCACGCCTTGTTCGATGTAGCCGGTGATGCGCTTGTGCGCCACGTCAGTCACGATGGGGCCCATTTCGGCGGCGAGGTTTTCGCCGTTGAGTACTTTCAAAGCTTTGGTGCGCTCGATGAGTTTGGGCATCAAACGGTCGGCCACATCGCCCACCAACACGGCCACGCTGATGGCCATGCAGCGTTCACCGGCTGAGCCGTAGGCTGCGCCAATCAAAGCATCTACCGCTTGGTCGATGTCCGCATCGGGCATGACGACCATGTGGTTTTTTGCGCCGCCCAAGGCTTGCACGCGCTTGCCGTGATGTGCGCCAGTTTCGTAGATGTAGTTGGCAATGGGCGTGGAGCCTACAAAGCTCACCGCTTTCACATCGGGGTGAACCAGCAAAGCATCGACCGCTTCTTTGTCGCCTTGCACCACGTTGAACACGCCATCGGGCAAGCCCGCTTGTTTGAGCAACTCGGCAATAAACAACGAAGGCGATGGGTCAATCGGGCTGGGTTTCAGCACAAAGGTGTTGCCTGCGGCAATGGCCACGGGGAACATCCAAGCGGGCACCATGACGGGGAAGTTGAAGGGCGTCACGCCAGCCACCACACCGAGGGGTTGGCGCATGGTCCAGTTGTCAATGCCGGTGGACACTTGCTCGGTGAAATCGCCTTTGAGCAACTGAGGAATGCCGGTGGCGAATTCGACGATGTCGATGCCGCGGCTGACTTCGCCTTGGGCGTCGGTGAACACTTTGCCGTGTTCAGCGGTGATCATGTGGGCCAGCTTGTCTTTGTGCAGGTTGAGCAATTCCAAGAACTTGAACATCACGCGCGCACGGCGCAGGGGCGGCGTTTCGGCCCAGGCGGGGAAGGCCTTTTGGGCGGCGGCCACGGCAGCGTTGACATCGGCCACATTGGCCAAACTCACGTTGCCTGTGACAGCACCTGTGGCTGGGTTGTACACGGGTTGGGTGCGTGTGCTGCTGCCGTTGGCAACGGCGCCGTTGATGTAATGCGTAATGTGGGCTTGTGTCATGGGGTGTTCCAGTGTTGAGGAAAGATGACGCAGTGTAGGCAGGGTGAAGGCATGAAACAAGCATCAAACCTTGAATTGATTGTTCAAAATAGTGAACAATCAAACCATGAATGACCAAAAAATCAGCGAACTCTGGCACCACCTGCATTGGTTGAGTGTGTTGGCGCAACAAGGCAGCTATACCGCTGCGGCTGCACGCCTAGGCGTGAGCAAGGCCGCCATGAGTCAGCGCATTGCTGAACTCGAACGCGCAGCGCGTGTGTCGCTGGTGCATCGCACCACCCGCAGCGTGCGTTTGACCGAGGCCGGACAGCGGTTGGTGGATGACACGCGGGCGTCGTTTGAACAAATCGAACACAGCTTTGCGCAAGTGCGCGACTTGGCGGGCGTACCCAGCGGCTTGTTGCGCGTCACCGCCCCCGTGGCTTTTGCGCGTCAACAGTTAGCCCCGCGATTGGCCGATTTTTTGCGCGAATACCCAGACGTGCGTTTGGAGTTGGACATGTCAGACCGACTCAGCAGCTTGGCCACCGAAGGTTTTGACTTGGCGATTCGCCACACAGCTCGCCCGCCGGACACACATGTGGCGTGGACCTTGTGCAGTACGCACTCGGTGTTGGTGGCCAGCAAAACGTATTTGCGCCGTGCAGGCACACCACAAGCCCCTGTTGATTTGCAAGCGCACAACTGCTTGCATTACCTGCGCGCGCAAGACACGCCCACATGGACGCTGGCGCGTGTGAAGGCCAAAGCCAAAGATGCACGCATCACCGTGCCGGTGACGGGGCAGCTGGCCGCGAACAATAGCGAGGCGTTAAGGGAAGCCGCGTTGACGGGGCTGGGCATTGCGCTGTTGCCCGACTTCAGTGCACAAGCCGCTTTGCAGCAAGGCAAGCTCGTGCAAGTGTTGCCAGATTGGAAGCCTGTGGGCGCGTTTGCCGAGCAGCTCTATGCCATTCGCCCGTATTCGCCGCATGTGCCGCGTGCGGTGACCGCGTTTGTGGACTATTTGCGCAAGGCTTTGGCCGGGGGTTTTGCTGCTTAAAGCAACGCGCGTGACGGCACTCGCCTAGGCTAAACGTGTGCTTTTCGGCTTAACGCCCGCCTGAAATTTCCATCAAGCTCATGGTGGTGTAACTGGCCGCATCGCTGAGCAGCCACACAATCGCTTGTGCCACTTCCTCAGATGTGCCACCGCGTTGCATAGGCACCAAGTGCGCCAAGTCACGCACGCGGTTGGGCAAACCGCCCGAAGCGTGGATGTCGGTGTCAATCAAGCCGGGGCGTACTGCGTTGACACGAATGCCTTCAGCCGCCACTTCTTTGGCGAGGCCGATGGTGAAGGCGTCGATGGCACTTTTGGCTGCGGCGTAGTCCACGTATTGTCCTGGCGCGCCCAAGCGTGCGGCGGCGCTCGAGACGTTGACGATGCTGCCGCCCGAGCCGCCGTGTGCGGTGCTCATGCGTTTGACGGCTTCGCGCGCGCAGGCGAACGAACCCAGCACGTTGATGCGCATCATGCGTTCCCAGCGCGCCCAGCTTTGGTCTTGCACTTTGGCGGTCACGTCCACCACGCCCGCGTTATTGACCAGGCCTGAGATGCGGCCCAGCTTGGCATCGACCTCAGCAAACATGCGCAGGATGTGCGCTTCGTCGCCCACATCGGCTTGCACCGCAATGGCGGTGCCGCCTGCGTTTTGAATTTGTTTCACCACGCTGTCGGCAGCCGCAGCGTTGGTGGCGTAATTCACGGCCACGGCCCAGCCTTGTTGCGCAGCCAAAAGGGCGGTGGCGGCACCAATGCCTCGGCTGGCGCCAGTGATTAAGAGGACGGGTTTCACATTTGTCTCCTGTGCGCGCGCTTTGCGCGCGAATGAGCGGCACGATACACCGAAGTGTTTGAAAAACGAGTAACCTGTTTGATATTAACTTTTGAAAAATTTAAGAGGTGATTGCTATGACCGTTCGACTTCACGCTGCAGATGGCTTTGAATTTCCTGCTTATGTGGCTCAACCCAAAGGCGCTCCCAAAGGCGCCATCGTTGTGGTGCAAGAGATTTTCGGTGTCAACGCGCACATCAAAGAAGTGGCCGATGGCTATGCAGCCCAAGGCTATTTGGCTGTGGCACCCGCCACGTTTCACCGCGCCAAACATGGCGTGGAGCTGGGCTACACGCCTGACGACATGCAAGCTGGTATGGCGCTGAAGGCCGCGATTGAAGCTTTGCCAGCGCCTGGCGTGATGGCTGACATTCAAGCGGCGGTGGATTACGCGGCCAAGTCCAGCGGCGGCAAAGTGGGCATCGTGGGTTATTGCTGGGGCGGTTTGTTGTCATGGCGCGCGGCAGCGTTGGTGAAGGGACTGAGCGCTGCTGTGCCTTACTACGGCGGTGGCTCAACCACAGATGAAGAAATTGCGCGTCATCCCAACTGCCCCGTGCTGGCGCACTACGCCGAAGAAGACCACTGGATTCCGTTAGACACGGTGGAGAAGTTCAAGCATGCGCACCCCGAGGTAGAGGTGCATTTGTACCCAGCCCATCACGGGTTTAACTGTGACCACCGAGGGGCTTACCAAGAGGCCTCTGCCAAGTTGGCGTTGGTACGAACCTTGGCATTTTTTGCCAAGCACGTGGGTTGAGTTTTAAAGGGTGGGTGTCGCGTTGCGTGTTCGGCGCAGCACACCCATGGCCGCATGAAACAAGGCCACCACCACAAAGCAGCCCATGAAATCGCCCAACGCCATGGCTGCGCTTTTGCGCCACAGCTCTTCGCTGGCGGTCACGTCTTGGGTGAGGTACAGCAGGTTGTGTACCACGCCATTGAGCACGCTGGCCGCGAGTGACAGCCACACGATGTGGTGGTAGCGCAGGTTGCTTAGGTCGTCTTGAATGTGAAGCAAACGCATCAAACCAAAAGCGGCTATCGGGTAAGTCATCAAACTCACAAAGGCGAAGTAGATGATGGATGACATGGGCTTATCAGGCCAAATACCTGAGCCTAGATAGATGCCAACAATCAATAGACCAATGATGGCCGGTAAACGTCCAACCAACACAGCCAACAGCTTCACGCCAGCTGGCAGAAACAACAAACTGATGCCAGCTGAGTAAACAAACTGCGCGTCAAAGAACTGGTTCAGCCGAAAGGACAGGCTAAACAAAATGCCCGAAATTGTCGCGATGGCAATGTGCGACCAGCGAATTTCAGGCAAGTGCATCAAGACAATCCGTGCAGTTTTTTCGCCGCGTCAATAGCGAAGTAGGTGAGCACACCATCTGCGCCTGCGCGTTTGAAGGCGAGTAAGCTTTCCATCATCACCGCGTCGTGGTCGAGCCAGCCGTTTTGTGCGGCGGCTTTGAGCATGGCGTATTCGCCACTCACTTGGTAGGCGAAGGTGGGCACTTTGAATTCGTCTTTCACACGGCGCACTACGTCGAGGTAGGGCATGCCGGGTTTGACCATGACCATGTCCGCGCCTTCGGCGATGTCCAGCGCCACTTCTCGCAGGGCTTCGTCGGTGTTGCCGGGGTCCATTTGGTAGACCTTTTTGTCGGCTTTACCCAAGTTGGAGGCTGAGCCCACGGCGTCGCGGAAGGGGCCATAAAACGCGCTGGCGTATTTGGCGCTGTAGGCCATGATGCGGGTGTGGATGTGACCGCGCGCTTCAAGCGCTTGGCGAATCTCGCCAATCCTGCCGTCCATCATGTCGCTGGGCGCCACGATGTCTACGCCAGCATCGGCTTGTGTCAGCGCTTGCTTGACCAGCATGGTGGTGGTTTCGTCGTTGAGGATGTAGCCCGTGTTATCCAGCAAGCCGTCTTGGCCATGGCTGGTGAAGGGGTCGAGGGCCACGTCGGTCATCACGCCCAATTCGGGGAAACGTTTTTTCAGCTCGCGCACCACATGGGGCACGAGGCCGTCGGGATTGGTGGCCTCAACGCCATCGGGTGTTTTGAGGTGTGCGCTGATGACAGGGAACAGCGCCATCACGGGGATGCCCAGCTTCACGCATTGTTCGGCCACGGGCAGCAGCAAGTCCAAGCTCAAGCGCTCGACGCCGGGCATAGAGCCCACGGCTTCGCGGCGGTTTTCGCCTTCGAGCACGAAAACGGGGTAAATCAGGTCGTTCACGCTCAAGGCGTGTTCGCGCACCAAGCGGCGGGTGAAATCGTCACGGCGCAAACGGCGAGGGCGGTTGGCTGGGAAAGAGGCGAATGGGTGTTGCATGGGTGAAATTGTGCCTGTTTGCAAATGTCGCTTAGGTGCAAGCAACGGTATTAGCCCCATTGAGGATGAGCAAAGTGTTTGCTAGATTGCTTTCGGGCAGCTTGCTGCTCCCCGCTTTACCTCCCTAGGCGGGCGTCTGACGTGCCAAAGCGCTCAGACGACTTGGCCCGACCTTGTGTCGGGCTTTTTTTGAGCGCGGCTAAACTGGCTGCATGCTTTGGATCAAATCTTTTCACATCATCTTCGTGGCCAGCTGGTTTGCGGGCTTGTTTTACCTGCCGCGCATTTTTGTGAACTTGGCCTCGGTTCCCGAGGGTTCTGAGGTTGAAGAGGCGCGCTTGCTGTTGATGGCACGCAAGCTGATGCGCTTCACCACCTTGTTGATGGTGCCTGCGGTGGCCTTAGGCTTGGTGCTCTGGCTGTATTACGGCATTGGCTTGGTTGGCGTGGGCAATGGCTGGATGCATGCCAAGCTCACCGTTGTGTTGCTGGCGCTGGGCTATCACCACGGTTGCGGCCGCTTGCTGCGCAAGTTTGAAGCGCGCACCAACACGCGTGGCCACGTCTGGTACCGCTGGTTCAACGAGATTCCGGTGGTCTTGCTGACCATTGCCGTGATCTTGGTGGTCGTCAAACCTTTCTAAAACACGCGCTGGCCCATGCGTAAAACGTCCGCTTGGCCTCTGTCGCAAATTTGCGTGGCGTTGATCGTCTACGCCAGTCTGTATCCGTTTGACCATTGGCGTGACCAAGGCATTTGGACGTGGTCGTTTCTGGCCGCGCCTTGGCCTAAGTATTGGTTGGGCTTTGATGTGGTGGCCAACGTGCTTGGATACGCACCGCTGGGTTTTTTCTTGACCTTGAGCGCCATGCGCATGGGCTGGCAAACACGCGAGGTGTTGCTCTCCACATTGGCGGCGGCTGTGCTGTCGCTGACGATGGAGGGGCTGCAAAGCTACTTGCCAGCGCGCGTGCCATCGTTGCCAGATTTTTTGCTCAATACCTTGGGTGCTTTCTTGGGCGCGGTGTTGGCCAATTCGCTAGAGCACCTAGGGCTGCTGCGCCGCTGGAGCCAGTTTCGCGAACGTTGGTTTGTGCGTGACGCCTACATGGCTTTGGTGTTGATGGCGGTGTGGCCCGCGGCTTTGTTGTTTCCGGTGGCTGTGCCCTTGGGTTTGGGGCAGGTGTGGGAGCGTGTGGAAGACGCGTTGACCAGCGCCTTTGAAGCCACACCGTTTGAAGATTGGATTCCGCTGCGTGCCTTTGAGCTTGAGCCTTTGCTGCCAGGCGCTGAACTGTTGTGCGTGATGCTGGGCTTGTTGGTTCCGTGCTTGTTGGGCTTTGGTGTGATTCGCCAAGCGGGACAGCGTTTGGCGTATGTGTTGGTGGTGTTGGGCATGGCGTTGGGCGTGAGTGCTTTGTCTGCCGCACTGAGCTACGGCCCTGCGCACGCATGGACTTGGCTCGATTTACCGGTGGTGTTGGGCTTGGTTTTTGGCTGTGTGGTGGCTTTGTTGTTCTTGCCGCTGTCCGCCCGCACGGCTTGGGCGTTTTTGTTGCTCGCGGTGTTGGTGCAACAAAGTGTGTTGAACCAATCCCCAGAGAGCGCTTATTTCGCGCAGACCTTGCAGACTTGGGAGCAGGGCCGTTTCATTCGCTTCCATGGCCTGGTGCAATGGCTGGGTTGGCTGTGGCCCTATGCCGTGTTGGTGTTGGCGCTGGGGCGTTTGTCGCGCGAGCGCAGCACGCAAAACTAAAATCTCTTCATGACTCAAACCTCGTACTACAAACATCACATTTTTTTCTGTCTGAATCAGCGCGACAACGGCCAAGATTGCTGTGCCAACCATGGCGCGCAAGAAGCGTTTGACCATTGCAAAGCCCAAGTCAAAGCGGCAGGCCTCGCAGGTGCAGGAGGCGTGCGCGTGAACAAGGCGGGCTGCTTAGACCGCTGCGCAGGCGGCCCCGTCGCTGTGGTGTACCCAGAAGGCGTTTGGTACACGGTGATGGACAAGAACGATGTGAACGAGATTGTGGAAAGCCACTTGAAGAACGGTCAAGTGGTCGAGCGTTTGGTGGTGCCCGCCAACGTGGGGCGCTGAAGCATGAATTCACAAACTCAAAAAATCACATTGCAAGGCGAAGCGGGCGCCATCGAAGCTTTGCGTGACGAGCCCGAAGGTGTGTCGCGCGGTGTGGCCATCGTGGCGCATCCGCACCCTTTGTTTGGTGGCACGATGGACAACAAAGTGGTGCAAACCTTGGCGCGCGCCTTTGTGCAGTGCGGGTGGACAGTGGTGCGTTTTAATTTCCGCGGCGTGGGCGGTTCCGCCGGTGCGCATGATGCTGGCGCGGGCGAAGCGCTCGACTTTTTGCGCGTGGTCGAGCAAGTGGCGCCCACTGGTGCATTGGCGATTGCTGGGTTTTCGTTTGGCTCTTTTGTGGCTAGCCATGCTTTGGCTGAGCTGCACACGCATCGTGCGATTGAGAAAGTGGCGTTTGTTGGTACGGCGGCACAGCGCTTTACCGTGGCGCCGATTGCGCCTGAGTTGCACGACAAAACGCTGGTCGTGCATGGCGAGCAAGACGACACGGTCTCATTGGCCTCGGTGATGGACTGGGCGCGTCCGCAAAGCTTGCCTGTGACGGTGGTGCCAGGTGGTGGTCATTTCTTTCATGGACAATTACCGCTTCTCAAGAATTTAGTGGTGCGCCATTTGCAGGGCTAAGCTTTGCCGGCGCTTGCAGGGCTTTGCTTGAAACGCGGGCCCAATTCTTTGACCCATTTTTTCATCTGAAGACAGCCATGACACGACTTCTGCGCACCACTTTCATCGGTTTTTTGATGGGCTTGACTTGCGTGTTTCAGGCGCAGGCCCAAGTGCCGCAGCCCCCTGAAATTGCGGCGCGCGCGTATTTGCTTGTCGATTTGACGGCGCAGCAAACCTTGGCGGAGTTGGATGCCGACAAGCCGATTGAGCAAGCGTCGTTGACGAAGTTGATGACGGCATACATCGTGTTTGATGCACTCAAGGCTAAAAAAATCAGCCTGCAACAAACCTTTGGCGTGAGTGAGCGCGCGTGGAAAATGCCAGGCTCGCGCATGTTCATCGACCCCAAGATGAAAGTGCCAGTGGAAGACCTCATCAAGGGCATGATTGTTCAGTCTGGCAACGACGCCACCATGGCGCTGGCCGAAGGTGTGGGCGGTACGGTGGAGCACTTTGTGCAAATGATGAACGCTCAAGCCAAGGTGCTGGGCATGAAGTCCACGGGCTACAAAAACCCAGAAGGTTTGACCGAGCCAGGCCACACCACCACGGCGCGCGACCTGAGCATCTTGGCTGGGCGCTTGATGCAAGATTTTCCTGATTACGTGGGCTACTACGCCATCAAAAAATACCGTTATCCCGGCACGCCTGCGGCCAATGAAAACAACCGCAATTTGCTGTTGTTCCGCGACCCAAGTGTTGATGGTCTGAAAACAGGCCACACCGATGCCGCAGGTTTTTGTTTGATTGCCACAGCCAAACGCGAAGCGCCAGGAGTGGGGCAGCGCCGTTTGCTGTCCATCGTGTTGGGTGCGGCTAGCGAGAACGCCCGTGCCACCGAGTCGCAAAAACTGCTGAATTGGGGTTACACCGCGTTTGATGCCATCAAATTGTTTGATGCCAACCAAGCGGTGGTCACGCCCAATGTTTGGAAAGGCCGTGGTAGTCAAGTTAAATTGGGTCGCTTCGCGCCCATCGTGGTAGCCGTGCCTGCTGGCGCTGCTGGCCGCATCCAAACCCAAGTGGCTCGCCCTGAGCCCTTGGTTGCGCCACTTAACCGCGGACAAGCTGTGGGTGCTTTGAAGGTCACTTTAGACCAAAAGCCGTTGGTGGACGTGCCCTTGTTGGTGCTCGAAACCGTAGAGCAAGCCGGTTTTGTTGGTCGCGCTTGGGATGCGGTCCGTTTGTGGGTGAAATAAGTACCATTTGAGGTATTTCGAACTAGATTTGCCTTCCCCTCTCGATGCTGATACACTAGAAGGCTTTTCGGAATTTCCGAAGGGATTCACGTTTTCTTTTTTAATTCAAACGTTTAGGGACGTTTTTCAATGCCAACCATCAATCAACTGGTGCGTCAGGGGCGCGAGGTCGAAACGACCAAGTCCAAAAGCCCTGCGATGCAAAACTCTCCACAACGTCGTGGCGTGTGCACCCGCGTGTACACCACGACTCCTAAGAAGCCTAACTCTGCGCTGCGTAAAGTTGCCAAAGTTCGCTTGACCAACGGTTTCGAAGTCATTTCGTACATCGGCGGTGAAGGCCACAACTTGCAAGAACATAGCGTTGTGCTCGTGCGCGGCGGTCGTGTCAAAGACTTGCCAGGTGTGCGTTACCACATCGTGCGCGGTTCGCTCGATTTGCAAGGCGTGAAAGACCGTAAGCAATCGCGTTCTAAGTACGGCGCTAAGCGTCCTAAGAAGGCTTAATCCTCTGGGATTGGTTTTCCGGCTTCATAGCCACCAGCCTTAGCGAGGCTTAATTCGTCAAATCGGTGTTTTGGTCGTCAGGCAGACGATGCGAAACGAAGTGACCCCAAGCATCCGAGTTGGATGTAGGTCGAGTAAGTGGAAGTCATGATGACTTTCGCGGTGTCCGAAAGGATGCCAACTGAAGCAATATGAGGTGAAACAATGCCACGTCGTCGCGAAGTCCCTAAACGTGAAATCTTGCCGGATCCAAAATTCGGTAATGTTGAGCTGTCCAAATTCATGAACGTGATCATGGAAGGCGGCAAAAAAGCTGTTGCCGAGCGCATCATTTACGGTGCCTTGGAGCAAATCGAACAAAAGTCGGGCAAAGATCCGCTCGAGTTGTTCACTGTGGCCATCAACAACGTCAAGCCCATGGTGGAAGTTAAGTCCCGCCGCGTGGGTGGTGCTAACTACCAAGTGCCCGTTGAAGTGCGTCCAGTTCGTCGCTTGGCTTTGTCCATGCGCTGGTTGAAAGAAGCCGCTCGCAAGCGCGGCGAAAAGTCCATGGCTTTGCGCTTGGCCAACGAATTGTTGGAAGCGTCTGAAGGTCGTGGCGGTGCCATGAAAAAGCGTGACGAAGTTCACCGCATGGCCGAAGCCAACAAGGCATTCAGCCACTTCCGCTTCTAAATTCAAAGGTAAAACATGGCCCGCAATACCCCCATTGAGCGCTATCGCAACATTGGTATTTCAGCGCACATTGACGCTGGTAAGACCACAACGACAGAGCGTATTCTTTATTACACCGGTGTGAACCACAAAATCGGTGAAGTGCATGATGGCGCCGCCACCATGGACTGGATGGAGCAAGAGCAAGAGCGTGGTATCACGATCACTTCTGCTGCTACCACTTGCTTCTGGAAGGGTATGGACAACTCCTTCCCAGAGCACCGCTTCAACATCATCGACACCCCTGGCCACGTTGACTTCACGATTGAAGTTGAGCGTTCCATGCGCGTGCTCGACGGTGCTTGCATGGTTTACTGTGCGGTGGGTGGCGTTCAGCCCCAATCCGAAACCGTGTGGCGTCAAG
>Ga0228700_1000429_pt1 | contig 39334 bp, 25 predicted proteins | sample McNCre317_Aug_MG_FD_178019 | JGI IMG/M metagenome (GOLD analysis project Ga0228700, IMG submission 178019) | Freshwater microbial communities from McNutts Creek, Athens, Georgia, United States - 3-17_Aug_MG | ecosystem: Environmental > Aquatic > Freshwater > Creek | place: USA: Georgia...
CCCATGAATGAGGCTATGGCTATCATCTATAGCCAGTGCTCAGGAGAGAACTTCTCCGGCATCAGTGTCTCTTACGGGTCCGGAATGTGTAACGTAGCCTTGGCATACCAGACCATTAGTGGGATGGAATTCTCTTTGATTCGGGGTGGGGACTGGATCGATACCCATGCGGCTAAGGCGGTAGGCAGCACCGCGACTCGTATGTGTGCTCTCAAAGAAAAGGGAGTCGACCTTAGAACCCCTAAGACGCGAGAAGAAGAAGCGATCGCGATGTACATTCGTGCCCTGATTAAGTACACGCTGGACAATATTTCTGCTCAGTTCCGCCGTGCTCAATCGACCCTAGAGCTACCCGACCCTATCCCGTTCATCGTATCGGGAGGCACCACTAAGGCCCCAGGATTCATGGACCTCTTCAATGAAGAATTTGAGGAAGTCAAAAAGCGAGGCTTCCCTATTCAGATCTCAGAAGTACGTCAGGCTTCTAACCCCATGACCGCCGTAGCGGAAGGTCTATTGGTGCTAGCGTCAGAAGAGCACGCAGAATAGAGCTGAATGTTTTTTCAACTGATCAACACCATGAAGCGTAGGCTCATACATGAGCTACAGGATAGCTTCGCCCGCCACCCGGTCTATTCAAAAATCGTAAACAACATTCAGTCGAAGTACGCCTTTACGGAAAGACCACAATTCGGGATTGTTGTTAAGGGGTCGGGGGCCAACAAGATATCTCTTTCGGCGGACAACTACATAGGGCAAATCCACAGTTACGTGATGCTGGCCTATGTCGGGGCTCCAACCCACCCTTTGGAATGGGTCCGAGAGGATCAAGGGTGCATTGCCAAGAATGGTGGGGTTATAGCCACCCCACCAGGAATTTACTACCTGGAGATCTTGAGCGCCCCAAGTACCGCTCAAGGTACTGGCACTTTTGTGATCGACCCCCTAATCACGGTTACTAACGAACAGGTTCTAAGGTTCGTTTCAGGGGTAGACCAAGACGGGCAGCTTCAAAATAAGCCCATACCTGGCACCCTAAGGTTGTGGGAGTCTGGCAGATTCATGCTCAAAGAGGGGATCCACTATACAGTGGACTACCAGACAGGGGCCATATCCTTCCTTGAGTCAGGCAACCCTAACGCCAGAATCTCGGCCGACTATAGATATGAGTTGCCTACCATGGGACCCTTTGAGTGGCAGTGGAATAAGGCTGACTGGTCCACTCTACCGGGGGTAGTTCTAGCTTTTGGCAAGAGAGGTAAGGTTGGAGATAAGGTGGCGGTGGTGGTCTATGACGAAAGACAGGCCACCGCTAATGCCTACGGCGGGCTCTTTGACGTGAGCTTCGACTTTGACATTGTGGCCCGAGATCCTGTCCAAATGGAAGAGATCTCAGATCTGGCTTGGATGTATCTATTCGCTGAGAAGCGCCCAGCCCTATCCTCAGAGGGTATTGAAGTAACTGAAGTGTCCATTGGCGGTGAGTCGGAAGAGCCTATCGATGAGACGGCTCAGGAATATATGTACTCACGTAACATGAGCCTTCAAGTCCAGACTCGATGGGAGTTACATGTCCCCTTGCCGCTAGAAGTGTCCCGAGTAGAGGCTGTCAGCACAAAAATTGTGGATCAGCTCACCTTGTCTACCGACTTCATAATTCCAGACCGGTCTAGAGACTTCGAACGGATCATGTGATGCCTAAGTATCAATATGAATGTGGGGGGTGCTCTATAAGATTCGAGCGCACCCATAAGAGACCGGAACCCACCCCCTGCCCAGAATGTGGCCAACCGGCCCCTCAAATCATGACGGGGTTCGGATTCCAATTTGCCGATTCACCCGGCACCGATAAAGCTAACACAGGGGTCACGAAGGTGGACTACCCGACTGCGGATCAAGCGGTGGGGCGGTCTGCTGATCTCAGGTGGAAAATGATGAAGGAGCGGGACGCCGTTAAGGCAGAAGCTCGAAAACAGGGTGGCACCAATGCTCTGATCCGTCGCCATTCCGGTCGCGCCATAGATTATGAGCCAATGTCCCAGGCTGGCAGGGAAGCCAGGAAGCAATTGGCTAAGACTGCCCTGAAGCCTTCCACTGAAAAGTGACACACTTATCCACTTGTGTTGTCGGATATCTGAGATCGAAATAAGATCCAGATGCACTTTTCGGTCCTTCTCGAAGGCCGCAGATCCACACCCACACCCAGATTCCCTAAACCTTTTAGCGATCGAAATCGCGGAGTACCCCATGAGCCAAGGACCATTTCAAGCGTACGCACCCCCGGGAGTTTATACCCGCACCCTCAATGATACGGCAGCCGCCAACCAAGTGGCCGGGCTTCGTATCCCAGCCATAATTGGCGTTGGCCAAGAAGAGCTTGAACAGCTCGAGGTAGAGCTGGTCAGAGGATCTAGCGCCGCTATCGATCAGGAAATCTTCGGGGAAGACGTTTCGGCCAGCTGGATCGTCAACGGCACCAATCCAAACAACCTGGTACTGGGTACACAGGACGGCACCATCGCGGCTTTCCGCGTACGCAACTTCCCCATCGTTGACGGTGAGGGTAACGGGCGTATCACGAACGACGTTCGCACGGTTTCCGTGACGGTAAACGGGGTTCCGGCGGCAGTGGGTTCCATTGTTGGGGCTTCTGGCGTGGTGACTCTACAGGTTCCGACGCAGCCCGGTGATATCGTTCGAGTCACGTATTTTTTCCACCGCGGCGATACCGCGTTTACGGATAACGTGAGCGCTCAGGTTACGGCGGCCAATGCCACCCTAGTCAGCCCTTCGGCTGGTCCCTTCACCTTCACCGCTACCTCAAACGTTCTGAATCTGATGGTTGGCGGCTCGAACGCGTCCGTAACTTTCCCTGTCGGGGCTTTGTCGGCCTCCACGGTCGCCACCACGATTTCCGCAGCTTTGATTCCAAACCTTCTGTCCTCGGTTTTCGTGGACAACGCTGGCGCAGAGCATTTGCATCTCACGTCTCCGGTGAGCCTCCGTATCTCGGAAGGCACCGCTAACCTAGTGATGGGTTGGTCGGCCGGTACCGCAACCGCCCGCAACGCCACCTTCCGAGTGTTTCAACGTCCGATCGTTGATGGTTCGGACGGCGGTATCACGACCACCGATCCTAGCAAAGTGGTAGTTAAGGTCAACGGGTCTCAAGTTTTGGCGAGTTCGGTGGATGGTGCCAACGGTACCGTGACCCTAGCGTCCGCGCCCGCCCCCGGGGCGGTAGTGACGATTCAGTATTGGGCCAACACTTGGCAGGACACGTTTGACTATCTGCCTAACAGCCTAGTCTCGACAGTTCTCCGTTGTGGTGTGGCTTCTAACCGCAGCGATTATATCCAGGGCGTGGACTTCATTGTGTCCAACCCTTCGACCGACGTGTCGGTGCTTCATTGGGGCGCTGGCAGCGAGGTTGTTGCCGGGGTGACGTCAATTGGTGCAAAAACCTTTGACGGATCGGTTGGAGGTCAAGTGGTGTCGACCCTTGTGGACGACAAAATGTGGCTCGGCCTATGTTCTCGCGTGACTGATACTTCCACTATCCCGGCCGCGGTTAGCAAGACTGAGTTCCTGCTTCCTGAAGTACCCACCTTGGGTAACGGTCGAAACACCACCTTGGGCAGCGATGTCTTTGGTAGCGTGGCTAACAGCCGTCAGGGTCTAGTCAGCAATCGTCCAGACCTAGTCACCGTGTACACGGGGCGCAATCTGACCGACGCTCTCAGTCGTCCAGCGGTTGCGGTAAAGGAAGTGGTGGGGGCGGATCGTAAGATCACCCTCGCGGCTCCTCAGCATCCAGACTATAACGCTTACGCGACGTTCTACTACAGCCGTCTTACGGACGACACCTTCACGATCACCAATACGGTGGCGGGTCCGGTCGGGGTCGGTCAATACACCATTGATTCTTCGACTCGCAACGCGCCTCTCTATGCGGTTCGTTGGGTCAGCAAGAGTGGCTTGAGTGAGACGGTACAATGGCCCCGTGGCTCGGAATTGATTCCGGACGCGTATCATGCGGGCAGCGGTACTCCGGTTTCTGAGAACGTGACGGTAACGTTCACGCAGTCACTGGCCACTAATGCGGCGTTCACTACTCCGGGTGCGGCCCCCTACTCGATTTACTCGGCGGGAAGCAACAACTTCTACATTGATGTGAACAATGTGATCGGTTCCGCTACGAATCTGAATGCAGCGGCGCCAGCAACTCTGATGGGCTCACCCATCGCGCTTTCTGCTGGTAATGTGATTCTCGCTACAGCGGTCACTCTGAATGTAGAGGTTGACGGGGTATCCTTCCCGGTAACCCTATCTTCCGGGCCAACTGCTCCCGCGGCAATCGTACTGGCCATCAATACGGCTATCGGTGCGGCAGGCGTGGCGGCAGCACAACTGATCGGAACATCTCAAGTGGTGTTCAGTGTCCAGTCGGCCACTGTCCCTAGCGTGGTGGATAGCGTATCGACTGTCCAGATCCTTGGCAGCACCGGTGAGGAGCAGCTTGGGTTCTCAGAGTACAAGAAGTTTTTCGGTACTCTGGGTGCGGTCAATAAGGCTCCTTCGATGTTGGGTTCCGTTGCGGGTCCTTTCAACATTACGGCTGGCCTAAACGACACTCTCAAGGTGCGAGTCGATGGCGTGGATCGAGTGATCACTCTGACGGCCGGTGCAAGCCGGACGGCGGCGAACGTGGTTGCCGATATCAACGCGGTAGTATCGAGCTTGGCTTCGGTCGGCACAGCGGCCGCCGCGAACAAGGTTAGACTCACGGGTCCGACCAATACGGCGGGTTCTGCTCTGTTGATGCAGGACGGCACAGCTAACGATGTACTCGGATTCACTCAGGGCTCGGTGGCCAATCAGGTGCTAGCGACTGCGGAAGAGATCGCAGCGGTACTAAATGCTTCACCGACCTTCTTTGCGCAAGGTTTTGCGTACGTCCAAGAGATCAGCGGCCAGAAGTATCTGACCATTGAGTCTTTGGTGGTGGGTACCGGTTCATCGATTGTTGCTAAGACATCGGTTCAATCGGCATTCAACCCAACCACTGGGTTGGGGATCGCAATCGGTGACGGGGATCTTGGCGAAGCGGCCAAGGACATGTTCACCGTCACTTCTAGCCATGCTTCAGGCTCGGCTGGTACTGGCGCCCCAGGCCAAACATACACGGACTCAAGAACCGGTCTCCGATTCACGGTCCTCCCAAGCACCACGGGTTCCTATACCTCTTCCGGGTCTTTCGTTCTGGAGGTTAGCCCGACCCATAAGGTCAACCCTTCGATCCCAACGTATGCGGTCGGTGGCGTTGAGTTGTTGGTTACCAACACGGTGGATGTTGGGGTCAATGATACTTCGATTCTGACAACCTTTGACCCTAAGGGTGTTGAGCCTTCGGTCGGAGACTTCTACTACGTGAGTTACCTGTATGGAAAGCAGGACTACAGCCCAGCGGTGTTCCAGCAGATCAAGAACGTGGAAGCGAATTTCGGCCGTATCTCGGCAGAGAATCGTCTGTCTCTTGGTTGCAGCCTAGCTAGCCAAAATGGCGCCGTGCTAATGGTAGCCAAGCAGGTCAAGAAGGTACCCAACACCAACCAAGCCAACGTGCAGGATTTCCAAGCCGCGATCCAAGAACTTGCTTCCCCGCTGCGCGGCAATATCCGCCCCAACATTGTTGTACCACTAGCTACGAATGCAGCGGTGTACAGCTATTTGACCAACCATTGCGAAGTTCAGAGCGGGATCCGCTACCAGAACGAGCGTATGGGCTTCATCGGATTCGCTTCCGGTACCTCACCCACGACGGCACAACAAGTGGCGCGCGGGTTGAACTCAAGCCGCATTGTGGCGTTCTATCCTGATTCGGCGGTCATCACCATCACCGATTCAGTGGGTCGCAACTTTGAATCCCTGGTTGACGGCAGCTTCTTTGCTGCTGCGATGGCTGGTGCTGCGGTTAGCCCCGCGGTTGATGTCGCTACCCCTTATACACGTCGCCGTATTGTTGGTTTCACTCGGATCCCGCGTCTGCTGGATTCGGTGGAAGCCAATCAAACCGCGGTCGCTGGTGTCACCCTTTTGGAGGACTTGGATCCCATTATCCGGATCCGCCACGGTCTGACAACCAACATGACGAACGTGCTAACCCGCACCCCGTCTATCACTCAGATCCAGGATCACGTGCATCAACAGGCGCGCGCGGTTCTAGACAGCTTTGTTGGCGCTAAGTTCCTTGCCAACCGAGCCAACGAAGTGACAGTAGCCTTGACCGGCCTCTTCCGGTCTTTGGTGCAGGATGAGATCGTGAAGAGCTTCGGTAGTATCTCGGCTGAACCGGATCCAAACGACGTGAGCGTGCTGAACGTTGAGATGGCATACGTGCCCATCAACGAGCTGACCCACATCGTGCTGACCTTCAGCCTTCGGTCAAGATCCGCTTAGTAATACAAACAAGTAGAGCCTAGGGCAGGTCGCCCTAGGCTCTAGCTTTAGTTCTCCAGACTCACCACTGGAGAGGTTACGGTGGCCTTCAAATCCTCTCGAAATATGTACACGCACCCTCCAATTTTTGGAAGTTCGGGGTACATAGCGATGTAATTCCACCACTCACCATCCGACATCTTAGTCTCGGAAGCTGTTTCCACTGATCTAAAGATTTGTCGGGCCTTGCGGCTATCGGGGTCTATTTCGTAGCAAGAACCTGATTGGGTGTAAAATTTCATCTTTCACTCTGCTTTCAGTAGGTATCGATTGCTGATCACTTTGATGGACATTCTACCTCTAAGCTTAGAGCTAAACGTCCAGTTCTTGGGGCGAACCACAAGCCCTTCGCGCTCATTAGAAGTACCGTCATACTTGCCTTCCGCCAAAGCAAGCAAAGACTCTAGGGTGTGGTTGAAACTTTCGCCTTCTTCGATCACCGGGGCTACCGGAATAGAGTACTTGAGGCAAAATTCTTCAAGTTCTGCTCGTGTGAGGTACTTCCGAGCGCTTTGATCGTAAAGGTCGAAAGCTCTCAGCTCGTGATGCTGTAATCCGAGTCGATTCTTTTGGATCCCGGGACCCACCACTTCGCCTTGCAGGGCGAGTGTTGAATTCTGTGCCATGATTTCCGGAAGCCCATATTTACGAGCCACACCCCAAAACACATTATCCTGATCTTCCTTGAGCATGTAATTGCGCGAGCAGGCCGAGAAGACACCCTCATGCATTAGGAAAGTCCCTGAGCTGCCATCGCATTTGAGTACTGCGTGATAGGGCAACCCACTCATTTCGTGGAGAACCTTCAGTGCGCTTTGCACACGGGTCTCATCGGTTTTGGGGATCGAGATAGGGAAATTCCCCTGTCTTTGGCCGCCCATATTGACCCCTACTTCCGGGGGTCATATTTCACGACCCCAAGAAGCTCAGAAACGTCTGAACCTTCTTCCAACCCAGCCAACTCTGGGAATTTGTGGAGTGGGATCAGAAGACCTTGGCTCAAACAACCTCGCAGTTTTTTGGTTTTGATTCGAGCTTTGGACTCGGATGGGCGTGGACCACCACCCCACAAAAAGCAAAATTCCGATCGATCTGGCGCCACTGAGTCAATTTCCAAGTAGAGAGCCAGATCACCAATCTGGAACTCTCCCTTTTTGACCACCATGATCCAACCCTCTACCGAGGCTGCTTCGATAGAGTCTGCCCCTTCAATGGGGCAGAGATTCACAACCTTTTGAATGCTGGCTAATTTCCGCATACTTTGGGATTTTAGCTCAAACGCATTTATACGTCAAGCTAATTGAGTATGGGCGGGAACCTAACGAAATCGTTCTGGGAACAGCTTTCAGGTATTGTTGTTCCCGCCCTCTCCCTACAGATCCCCCCACAACCTCTAACTGAGGACGAATGGGGATTGTTCTGCGATCTCGCGTCTGTGTGGACCGAAGGCAACCCTACAGTCGAGCGCTGGATCGCGAAGCATGACCCCAACATAGTATCGAGCGTGGCAGAGGAAGTATTGGTTTCTCTCACTAATTCGGTGCTAGCTGAATGTGACGACTTCCCTGATCACCGAGCGCTTTTGCTGAGGGTTAAGGTTCTGGGACCTCTAGCGATGGTCGGTCAAGATCTGGAATATTTGAAACCCAGATTCTACCCCCAAAGGAAAAGTGGTCCCCTCTTTTAGGTGTACGGAAAGAGGGGTTTTAGGCTCCCATACCCCGGTCCCCGTTTGATTCAATTGAGCGCATAAGACCTTGATTCTCCAAGGGACTTCTAAGGAGCGCCGGAATACCCCAACACTCGTTGGAGTGGCCACTATCGCTTGCAGCGTACCGGCTCTAAGACCATATAGCCACCCACTCTGTAGGGTAGAGGCGGACAGAAAAGCGGTGGTCTCATTCAAGGAGTAGGTGTAAATTTCGGGGTCCATTTGAAATCCCTCAAGAGACAGGATCCCCTCAAGGTATGCTCGAAGTTGGGTGGCCCCGCGGGTCAACAATTCCCGCTTAGCCCCCACAGACAGCATGGGAGACATAGAGGACTGTTCGAGGCTTAGTAGGTACTCACCCAAACCTTGAGGCAACATAGACGCTCCCAGAACCCCTTTGCGGACCACCAAATCCGCCCCATAGGCCAAGCGCGCCGCTTCTCCGGATATCGCTAGAGGTCTGTGCAAGAATAGGACCGCACTTACAATTGCGGACACATTCAGATTTTGAATCCCCATCATCGGCGGGAGCCTGCGCCCATCGATCAACGCCTCTAAAAATGTCTGCGCAGAATCGAATCGGTCTTTAGCTACAGGGTGGGTGAAATTGATGTCCACCCTGGAATCGGGGTCGGAGTCAAGAGTAGGGTCTAGCACTACGGTGAGGGTGACTGGCGCCATTGTCTTGTTGTTTCTTCTCTAGGGTGATATGGCTGATGACATTGCAGATTTCCCCATAGTGGTACTGGAGGCAGACTTTCCAGAAAAAGTTGGAAAGACTGGACTTTTCGACTTACTGATGCCGGTAGGAAATTCCGGGGTGGTGTTTACGGCTAACGTGCCGGGGGTTCTGCGGACCTATGGGTGTGAATTTACACCACAGGTCGAGCATCTCTCGAGACTCAGAGCGGCCGCGGTATTAGTTCAAATGGGATTGATTCGTGGGGAAGCGTTCGAGTTTTTTAGACTCGCTTTAGGGGAAACTTCCGCTCAAACCGCTCTCCGATATGGTGTAACGGAGCCTATAGTTTTGGGTTGGGAGCAGAACGTCACCGAAATACCTTTTGAAGTGTGGCGCGACATGACGGTATTGGTGTCAAAGGCAGCACAGGTAGCCTTCCCACACCAACCAATTCAGTCTCAAGACTGGAGACCTAGGCTAATACGGGTGTTCCCTATTTTACCTTTGCAACACTCTCAAGAGAACACAGCAAGCTATCCCACTCTCTTAGACAACAGCGGTATCCCGGGCATAGAATGTTACCCGGGAACTTGATCTGAACCGAAAAAGGATCTTACAGTATGGCTTCTCCCGATCTCTCAGAGTTGGACCAAGAAATTGACATTGAAGACATTCAGGTGTCTGAATACATAGTGTTTTTGATGTCCTTGGACACTTACAAGAGATACTTGGAGGAAGCCCAACAGATCGAATCAGACCAAACTTTGGAGCGAGGTCTCAATCTGTTAAAGGCAGTGGATCGCAGACAGAAGGACGCTTTCGAAGCCTTTTTGAATGAAAAGTTGGAACTCCCAGCTCATAAGGCGATGTTGGCTCAAGCCATGCGGTTGCCCATGACGGCAAACAATATGGCTCGCCGAGCCCTCAAGTTGAAGATGGTGCTCTCTCGCAATAAGGCGATGATCAAGCATGTGTTCGGGTCCAATCAGAAATCGATAAGGGCCGTGAGAGAGGCTTTTGACGCCGCCGGGATTCAGGACGCGGATGCCGCCCTGGAGAGACTAAGGGTAATTCCGTTTCTATCCAATAGGCGATTGGGCTCTTGGATCAAAGTGGCCGCCGAGACTGCCGGTCCCGGGTACGCCCAAAATCCAGTGAAAGCCAGCGCTCAGGCCGCCTCAGGATCTGAAGAGCTTCTAACCTCCAAGATCGTAGCGCAGGGTGAGGCTCAAGAGGATTCGTCAGACTCATCCTTGGATCATGATATTGTGCTGGAACAAATCCAACACAACGCCACGAAGGCGGCTAAGGAAGCTCTAGAAGCATCAGGGGAGCCAGATGAGGCTCCTAAGAAGTCTGAAGTGGTAGGTATCGCGACTGCTGCGGTCATTGAAGCGATGACCGATCCTGAGAACCCGCGCAATATACCTGAGCCTCTCAAGACATTGGACCCGGAACAAAGATCGGCCGCACTTAGCGACGGCAGAGTATTGGTCGCGGCGGGCGCCGGAGCTGGAAAGTCCACCACCCTAGTATCGAGAGTGAAATATCTGATTCGAGAGAAGGGCGTCAACCCCTCCAAGATTTTGGTCACCAGCTTTAATGCAAAGGCTGCTGCGGAACTCAAACAGAAGATCGGCACATCTGCTGGCGCTGAAGCTCTAGAGCAAATGAGCGTAGGCACGATGCATGGTCTGTTCCGTAGATTCATTACGGCGTACGGCACCAAATCCGAAAAGAAGGCGATGGGGGATTCTTTCGTCTCAGGCGGGGATTCCGTGGCTAGAGCCGTAAATCGTATTTGGGCTGAATGCTACCCCGAAGGCACCTCTGCAGAGAAAAAGGTGCCCAGTTTGAAAAAGGCTAAGCTGGCGGTATCTGGCTGGCGTGGTGACGACAAAACCCCAGAGCAGGCGAAGCTAGAGGCCAAAACCGAAGAAGAGATGGACTACGCTCTTTGGTATGAGATGTATGAAGGACTCAAAGGGGCTATCCCAGGATGGAAGCCTCCTTGTGGTACTTCACGCAGCTACGAATCCTTCATGTCACGTTGGCGCCCTAAGGGGGAACGATTGGGGGATTTCAGTGACATGGTCAGCTTCTTCTTACAAATTTTGAAGCGGAAGCCATTGGTCAAGAAAGAGATCCAGAAGATGTACCAACACATCTTGGTGGATGAGTGTCAGGATTTAGATGGGGTCCAGAATCAAATCATAGAGTTGATCTCGGAGCACATCAAACCAGAATCCAGGGATAGCAGCATTTGGCTCGTGGGCGACGACAAACAGAGCCTGTACGAATTCCGTGGTGCTCGGCCTAAATTGTTCGTAGACCGTTCTAACAACCCTGACTGGAAAGTTCGGATTATACGAACCAATTACCGATGTGAGCCTGAGATAGTCGAAGCAGCCAACAAACTGATTGCCAACAACTCAGGGCAGATTCCTATGGAAGCTTCCCCATCCCCTTCTAAGTCACGGGGGGCTGGCTCGATCAAAGTGGAAAAACCTCTGGATGATGCGGATTCGGCTATAACTGCAGTACGACAGATTAAACAATCTATCGCAGACGGCAATGATGTATCTAGCCACGCGATCCTCACTAGAACCAACAAGGAACAGCACGCCTTTGAGACCGCATGCATCATCAGTGGTATTCCTTATGCCCGCAGTGGAGCCTCCAGCTTCCTCGGCAGCCCGGAGACCAAAGCATTTTTGAGCTATGTGCAGTTGGCTACTGGGGATGATTTCGTAAAGATGCAGAAGGCATTGGGGGAGGTGATCAACCAACCTAACCGGTTCTTTATGCGAGACCCTTCAGCAGCCGGTAAGGCAGTAGAACAGACCCTCATGCAATACGCTCGCCGTATCGGTAAGCAGCTCAAGGATGTAAGCCCCTTGGGGGCCCTAAACGATTCCAGATTTGTGCGAGAGCTGGCCAGTAATTTGACGGGGGGAGCCTCCGGGTTCAAGTTGGACAAGGCCATCGAATCCATCGAAGAGCTTCAGTACGAGTTAGGACAAATGTCTGCTAACACTCAGAATGAAGGGTACAAGACAACAGATCTGTTCAATGATATCCTATCTCTGAAGGGGAAGGCATCCAAATACAACCCTAGGACCGGTAAGTCAGATTTCGTAGACGTCTCTTTCAGAGATAGCCTCAAGACTGATCTCAAAGAAGCCCCAGAGGACCCGGATTCCGATGAAACCCCAGGAGATGATATTGAAGACGATAAACATTCTGGATTGGGTAATGTGTCGTTTCTTTTTGAGCTGGCCAAAGTAGACCCAACGGATGAGGACGACGTGTCTTTTGACCCCGGGTCACCTCTAGGGTTTAGATCCAAGATGGAACGATACTCCAAAAAAGCACGAGATCTTCGGATTGACGTAGACAAATGGAACAAGGAACAAGAGGATCTACCTCCTGAGCAGAGAAAAGCCCCTCCTGGGGTATTTCTATCTACGATCCACAAGGTCAAAGGGTCTCAATGGCAGAACGTTTTTGTCAGCATGCCTAAGGGTGTGTTCCCAATGGAAGTACGGCCTAAACCGGGTGAGCTACCTGACTTTGAGAAGATAGAGGCTGAGAAGCTGGCTGAACGACGCTTGGCCTATGTGGCGCTCACTCGAGCGGCAAAAAATCTCACCATCATGTGCCCCACCTCTGTTGGAGGACGTGCCGCGGGGGTCAGCCCGTTTGTGGAAGAAGCTGGTTTGGTAGCAGGGGAAAATATCATCAAACCAGGTCAAACTGAACCAGAGGAGGAAGAGACGGTGAAGATCGCATCATCTCCCGCGACTCCAAGTAGAGCCTTTGAGGATGCGTTTCTCTACAATATCTCGAGGAACAAATGACCAAAACTGCCGCAGCCGTCTATACCGAAGTTACGCTTGATGAGATGAAGAAACTGCTCATGCGCAACTTCCATGCCCTCAAGCCAAAGCAAGGAACCTTTAGGGGGGAAACAGTCTTCGTTCTCCATCTTAGTGAGAATGTGGGGATACGGGTTTATACCTCTATAGGTACTAATTCCACTTGGAGTGCCGGTGCAGGACAGGACGCTATCAGAGTCCTACTCATATCACTGAGGGACGAAGGGCCCCTCAAGGGAGGTAAAGCCCCCATCGTAAAACGAACCCAAGGGTGGCGAAATACCTTGGTAGACAAGATTTCGGACGCCATAGAGGCTTATTACGAGAGCCAGTCTAGTTTGGATGGTTGGGCTGGAAGCCGAAGTAACAAAAAAGAGCAAGAACAGCATCATCAGACGTACCGGCAAACACAGGATGAAGAGGACTCTCAAGGAGAGATTGTTAGTGAGTCCGCCCCCCATGAACACCACCACACAACTCCGTCCAACCCCAAATTCGATCCAGATCGACTTAGAGGGGACATCTCTCCCGCACAATTCAACTATCTGAAGGTTTTGGTCCCTAAGGCTAGGGACTGGGCTGGTCTGGGCTTGGACAAAACGACTCAGTTCTCTGAGCAGCCCTCTAGAGAACAGGTTCAGGCACTAAGTAAAGGTCAAGCTTCCAGATTAATCGACGCTCTAGTGAAGGTCTTCCCCAGAAACCGGTATGCCCACTACTTCGAATAAGTCCTTGGTGGTGGTGGGGTCTGACGATTCCACCAACTACTTTCAGACCGCAGAAGGTAAGAGGTATAACCTCGGAACCCTATCCATTCTGGAGCTACTTAGACCCCAATTGAATGGCAGGGATCTGGTTCAAGCCTTGCAGGAAATTATGCAGACCGGGTCCTGTATGGTATCTTTGGACCTAAACAGGGTGTGGGACATGGTATCGCAGCAGCCCCAATTGAGGCTGGGATCGGTCGAGCGAGTGCTACAGAGATATTTGCAGCAAAACCATTGATAACTTGATGGGTTTGTAGGGCTCTGAACGCCCCTTGCCGTAAGAGGGAAACAACTAGCAATGGCTGCCAACAATTCAAGTTACATCTACCGTCCTGGTACGGCCCCGAATACGCGGGCGGTCACCAGCCAAAAGAACAAGGTATTCGGTTACAACGTCGGGGCTCAAGGTTTTGCTCAATTGGGAGTCATCAGTGAGTTCGGCGTGGACCATAGCCGGAACGTTGAGACCGTGCGTGGGGTAGGATTCGGCGATCAGGTCGCTGAGTTGGTGCCCGGCAACACGGACATCACGCTCTCACTGAGCAAGACCCTCCTCTATACTGCCAACCTCTTCCAAATGCTTGGATACAAGGGTGGTGTGTCGGGTTTGGTTAGATCATTGAAGCATCATCGATGGCCCTTCGACATCAAGCAGGAGATCGTTATCAGCGAGCTTTCCAGCCTCCAGGACAACACTGGGATCGCGGTCCAGGCATCGGTCACCACGGGACCCACGGCTGCGGACAATCCGATTGTCACTCCCAAGGCACTCCTGACCTTCTTTGAGGGTTGCTGGTTCACCAGTTACAACACCAGCTTCTCCGCTGATGCCGCACTTGTTACGGAGTCTGCATCCGTGATGGTTTCCGATATCATCGACGGTGTATCTCAGTATGGTGAGTACGTGGATACGGGGCTTGCCCCAACATCTTCGGTGGGCGGTCCTGGTAAGGGATTTAGCTTGCGGTTTGCGAACAACAGCAACACTGTCGTGGCTCTCTGATCTCTCCCTTTCTCCTCCTAAAGCAGCCATCTGCTAACTAGATGGCATGATTGACGGCAGCCTAAAATTTGAATGAAAGCCCCCGACCCTAGGGGGCTAAAACCCAGATGAAAATGGCGAGCATTAGCCTCGCAAGATTAAGATGTAGGCTACACACCAAGCCTAACGAAAAAGATGGTGTGGCACTGGGGTCACTCTAGGTTGCCGTCTTCATTCTCCCTCAAAAATTGGAATGAAGACGTAACATGGCACTATCGAGTCGCAGTCTCAAGAAATCTCTCCAGAAGGCTATCAACGTAGGTATCGTTGAGGAGTCCACCACTCTAGAAGAGGGGCTCACCATCACACTACGTAACTTGCGTCCAAGCGAGTTGACAGAGATCTTGAAAGAGGTCAAGGAGCTGGACTCCAATGTAGAGTACATGACGGCCTACCAGATCCTCCATGTTGCTCGGGCATTGGTTCAGATCAATGACACAGATCTGAGAGATCAGAAGTACGTCCTTCTAGACGAGGATACCACTAAGCCAGTCAAGGTAGAGCTGCATCGATACTTGGCCGATCAAGTGTTGAGTACTTGGTCGCAGCAATCCTTGTTTGTGGCCTACAGAAAATTTGCTGATGTGTTGGAGCTTGCGGATCAAAGATCTAAGGCGGGGGTAACGTTCCTGGTGCCGGAAGAGACCCAAGAACAGAAGTACCGCCGCTTGATTCAAGAAGCTCAGGCGATAGAGAGTTCCATCCCGGATTCGTTGGTGGAGAGTACCTTACGTGAGTTTGGGATGCTGCGGATCACAGGGATAGACTTGGGGGAGCCCAAAGAAGAACCTGAAACTTCGATTGCACCCGAGCAACCCACCGCCCCAAAGATTGAAACACCGCCCGCACCGCCCCCTCCAACAGCCCCAGTACCTGTGATTGAGGTGAAGGACCCTCACGTGGAGTTCCAGAAAGCTTTGCGCAAGGCCGAGCCAGTGGTAGCCACTCCAATTGAGTTGCCAGATCTTCCTCCTATCACTGAAGAGCCTGAGTATTTGGAGATACAACCCAAGCCTCCTATAGACGCAACCCAAGTGATATTGGATCCACCGCCGGTATCCGGGGTTAACCCAAGATTTCGCCCACGACGCTAATCCATGGAAGAGGACGTTTCGGATACAGAGGGGTCTGACTCAAGGGAGATCCATCTTCCTATGCCGGTAGAGCCGGAGGTGGATCCCTCTGTATATGTGGACGTGGAGTCCATACTGTTTACGGGATTCCTAACCCTAACAGCAGAGTTTCAAAGCGTCAGGTTCGTGTTCAAGACTTTGAACCACCATGAACTGAAGATGCTCAAGCTAACGGCCCCCGACCAGATGGAAGAGTTTTGGGGTTCGTTCTTTGCCTATTCCGTGTTTCTGGTAGACGGGCAAAATGTGCTCCCAGAGAGGGACAAATGGTTCGGACAATTCTCCGAGGCTTTCAAGGCCATGGGATCGGAGACTAAAGTAGAGGTGATTCGGAGACTGAGCGAGCTTAACCGCAGATCCAACATCGCGGTACCTCTAACTGAAGCCTACTCATTGGAAAAACAGTCTCGCTACCGCTGGCTACAGCTTAAGGGGCTGGACCTAACTTCCACTCAAGTCACTGGTATAGACGGCACCAATCGGTTGGGGTTGAACTGGGGTCAACAACTGTGGAGGGCCATAAACCACGCTGAAGATAGAGCCGAGAAGATAGAGTCAGATTGGGAGTTGACCAAGTTCCTGGGCTCGTGTTTTGCGGGCAAGGGGATGAAGAAGGTATACGATAAGGATGTCCAGAGACGCCGCAAGGAAATCGAAGATCGCATAGCCAGGAAGGATGCCATTCTTAGAGAACACGTCTTGGGGGAGAGCCCGGCTATGTTCTCGAATGGGTCTTCGGGGATGATGGTCCATGCGAGAACCGAAAAGGAGCTGATGAGACAGTTGGAGAACGATCTTCGAGGGGAGAAGGATTGGCACGATCAGGTGGTAGCCGACCATGAAGCTAGGCTCAAAGCAGCATACCAAGAGCGTCTGGACGCTATGGAGACCAACCAGAAGGCCTTCGATCAGAAATTTGAGGGTCGAAGAGTTATCACCAAGGAAGAGGCCCAAAATTTCTCAGCCGTCGAAGTACCGGCGATGGAAGAGAAGCATCAAGAAGTCATTCAGAAATGGTACAATCGGGATGACCGCTAACCTATTGATCCAAGGCCCTAAGTATAGCCATGAATGACATCGAAGAGGAAGTGTTGCGTTGGAACCTGGAAGTAGACCCCCGGAAGGCCGTTAGGGGCTTCTCGCAATTCCAGAAAAAGACCCTTGCCGACATTTCTAAGGTGGACAAAAAGTTCAAGGACATGAACCGCGGTATCGTGAAGTTCGGGTCCCAACTGTTCAGCGAGTCCGCCAAAATGGCTCGGAAAAGACTACCAGAGGTCAAAAAGGAACTGGAGGGCCAATACAAGGAACTGAACTCTTTGGTTTCCAAGTACGAGATCCAGATGGAGAAAAAGTGGCGGGAAATCCAATCCCAGGGGGAGGGTTCGGATTCCAAAACCACAGCCAAACTGAAGAAGGAACTAGAAGAGTTGACAGGGCTCAAAGAGTCCATGGAATCTCAACTGGAGAGCACGGGAGGACGGCTCGAAGGGCTCGAAGGGCTGAGCTTTGACACCGACGCTCTAGTGGAGTCTGCCAAAGAAGCAGGAGAAGAGTTGGCGGAGCCTTTGGAAGTCGCCTTGTCCAAGGATGCGATGTTGGTGTTCAGGAGAGGTTCTGAGCTATTGGCAGGAGGGCTGAAAAAAGGGCTTGGCAATGCGGGCACCTACTTCAAGAACATGTCCGCCAAGAAAATGGAATCTGGAAACCCAGTCCACAAAGCCATGGGCAAAATGTCCGGAGTGATTGGTGGGGCTATGGAGAAGCTAGCCGGCCTTGGACCCATCATACAGATGGCCAGTGGCTTCATGGCCAGCTTCATCAAAATTGCCCTAGACGCTGAAGCCGCCGTGAAGGGGTACAACAAAGAATTGTTAGCGGTGACCTCTACCGGCGGGTATCTGGCCGACAACTTTTCGGACGTGTCCAAGTCTAGCAATGCTCTCCTAAAGGATCTGAACGACGCGAGGGCCGGTGCGCTAGCGTTCTCCAATGTTCAGTGGGGTATCTCTAAGGAAACCGCAGCTAGCTTTCAGACCGCTATGGCCCAAGAAGGGGTCAGCCTCCGGAATCTTGGCAAGGAGACCGAAAGAGCAACCGGGTATGCGACCGATCACGCCAAAGTGATTCAAATGGGCGTGGCCTATTCAAGAGCCTTTGGATCCAGCCTAAGTGAGGTGACGCAACTTCAAGGGGAGATGATGTCCGAGACTGGCGCTTCCCTCGATACGGTACAGGCTAGTTTCCAAAACATCACCCAATCCGCCCAGGAGTCTGGGTACGCGGCCAACAAATTCTTCGGGATCGTCAAAAGCTTCTCGAGCGATCTCACACTCTTTACGTTGCGTATGGAGGAAGTAACCAAAGTGCTGAAGGTTATGGGGCAGTCTATGAGCCCTAGATCAGCACAAAAGTTCATGCAGACCTTGGCTCAAAGGTTTACTGGAGGGGTTCAAGACAACCTCAAGTTCACCATAATGGGCGGTGAGGGTACTACGCGTGATATTGCTCAGAAGGATCTGACTCAGAAGCTTGCTGGGTTGAGGCAAGACGTAGCTAACGCTATGGGCGCAGGGAACGAGGGCAAGGTTTCCGAGCTATTCAAGCTGCTAAGTGATCCCAAGAGAGACCCTAGAGCATTGGCGAAATGGCAAGCAGAAAATCTGTCTCCGGAGATGAGTGGTATTAAGGAATCAGTGCAAGACGCGGCACTCATGATCAAACGCTTGGCTGATAATACCGCGATCGACACTGCCTCGGTGTTGGATCAGCTATCCCCCCTAGCCAAGATGCAAATCCTGCAACAGAACATCCTCAAACTGACGGGTAAGAAGTTTGACGAATTGACTGGGATCGATTTAGCGGCTGCCGAAAATAGTGGCATCGCCTCTGCTAAAGAGGTACGAGAGAATGTGAAATTCTACAACGCTATGTTGGCGGCGCAGGAGGAAATGGCCGTCAAGTTTGAGAAGGGACTAGACACCGAAGAGGATCGCCGCAAGGCGAGAGCTTTAGGATTGAACATCAACTCAGGTACTAGAGCCCAGACCGCGGAGGAACTGAGAACCTTGTTCAAGTCTAAGGGCGGAGAACAGAAGTTCTGGGACGTCCAATCAGCTACTCAGCAGGATCTGTTGGCAGCTTCAGTTAAACAAATTGACTACCAACGAGAGACTTCCAGTTTCCAGACTTCCACCCTAGACAAGCTTTCGATGTTGTCAGACATCTTGCTAAACAAGATCTATGACATCCTGACTAGTATTTGGGATACCCTCAAGAGCTTCTGGCGCGACGTGACTTTCCAAGGTGGTTCCAGAGAGAGTAAGGTGGAGCACGCTGCAGAGGACACCGGAAACGAAGAAATCATCCGAGCCTTTAAATCTAAGGCAGATGTTTTCGAAGCCACCAAGGCCGTCATCCAAGGCCCAGCCCGCCAAATGCTCCACGACATAGAGAGCTTCAAACGAGAGTCCGAGGCACTGAAAGCCAGACTTGAATCGTCGAAAGACGATTATGAAATGGCTGCAATTCGAAAACGACTGGATGAGTTGGAGCCCTTGCTGTCGAGCGGGCTTAGTAATCTAAACGAAACCAACCTGTGGGATCGTGCCTCGCTACGCAAAGATCAGGGCACTGGGTTGATCTCTGTCATGAACACTTTAGGTCACATGAGTAAGCTGATGCCCAAGCAAATGGAGTCCCCGTTTAGTGGGTCTTTGACTCCTGCCCCAGTATCTCCGATAGTCACCACCGCCTCTACCAATACGGCGCCACAAGCAACCCCACAAGCCCAGCCACCCATTAGAGTGGAAGTAGCGCTTGCGCCAGGGGCAGAGAAAGTCATAGATGCCAAGGTGACTGACGGGATCGCTAACCACTACCGCAACCGGAATAATCGCTAATGCCTTCGATCAAATCCACCAACCCGGACGCTAGAGTCATTCAGGGTCCATCCCTGGATAATGGGTATCAACATGGAATTGATCGTGGGGCCTCAAATGTGCCAGTCGCATTCCAGGTGACCAGCCCATTCGATAGTAGGAAGTCTTTGCTGCCGCACGCTCTTGTGATGCATGTGAACCCCAATAATCTGGGGATCAACTACAGCAAAAGGGTTGAGACCATCCAAACCTTAGGGGGCTTTGTTGAGCAGCATTGGCCTGAAAGCTTGTCAGACGTATCTGGCTCTGGGTCAACTGGCGCCTTCATGAATATCTATACGGGGCTCGCAACATCCACCAGGCAGCGAACCATTGCTTGGGATCGGTTCCAAGACTTGTATGACCTCTATCGAAACAACGGGTGCATCTACAACCCCTCAGGGAGAATCGTGCTGAGAGGGAATGTGATGATGATGTTCGATCGAGGGGTATACTTGGGGTACTTTACTTCCTTCAGTAAGGAAGAGACCGCAGAAACTCCTTACAGCTTTAACCTCACCTGGAACTTCAAGATAGAGCAAGAGTTGGTCAAGGTGCCGTTCCCAAGAAATCCTAACACCAATATCAACCCCTTCGGCTGAAACCCTTCTCTATGGCCCCTAGAAAACAGTATGTGTCGACTCAGATTGAGGCTGAATCAGACACCCATGACCCTAGTGTGTATGAGCTGCTGAGCTTCCACCAAGCTCTTCAAACCTCATACGATGAGGCTAGCCTAAACTTCATACCACTATCAACCGCATTTAGGGGCAACACCAGAGACCACCGACTCTTTTCGGTTGGTATAATACCCCCCAGTGCAGCGATCACAGGAGTGCTGTTGGATCGTACTGCTTCAGTCAATGCTTTGACCCCGGACCTCACGTTAGAGCTGCAAAAACGGCCCGATGCTGGATCCTCTTCTACCGGAGATCTTCCGGGTCAAACCAGTGGGCTACCCACTAGTGTGGCCGCTCCGGCCGGACCCACAGAAGGTGAAGGGGATTTTTGGGTTCAATACGTGACCATGTGTAATCGTCTCGGATGCAATCCAGAAGATCTAGCGAATGTGATCCAATCCGAAAGTGGATTTAGGTCGAATGCAGTGTCTAAGTCAAAGACCGGACAGCCTATCGCTAAGGGTCTATTCCAACTGGTTAGATCCACCGCTAAAGGGTTAGGGATGACTGATGAGGAGTTCGATCAGTTCGAACACACCCCACCAGAGAACCAATTGGTGTGGATGGAAAAGTTCTATAAGGGTAGAGCACGTGGTAAGGACGCCGCCGCCCTGAAACTGATCACCTTTGGCGGGTACAACAACTCGGACGGGTCCATCTATAACTCTACGGCACTCCCCCCGGAATACCGAAATCCGAAGGCTCAACGCAAAGCGTACGACAACAACAAAGCCCTGGATCAAGAAGGTAAGGGTTACATCACTCGACAGGATTTAGCCAAAGCGTTAGAGAAGCATCAACCTCCGGGGTGGGTGCTAGGGAACATTCAATCTGCGAAGGCCAAATTGGGTATGGAGCCTGTTCTCTCTGAAGCTGTTCCAGTAGAGCCCTCGGTCGAAACATCAGACAAGTGGGCCAAATCCGGGGAAGACAGTGCCAAAGATTCGGCCAGATCCTCTCAATTGGCGGAAAAGCGCAACCTGGATCGCACCAACCTAGGAAAGAGTTTCCAACAAGCGCAGCGGGCCTATATACAGGAGTTGAAGATCAAGCTAGAGACCATAGCTTCCACCCCACCTTTGAGAATGTTGGTGAATCCATCGTCCTTATCTGTGGCCGACGAAAAGGTACACACAGACGGCTCTCAAGGAAGAAACGGTCCCATTCCTCAGTTGTGGGGAGACTCCATGACCAAAGTGTCGGGATCTGGGAAAGTGGCCGCCTTCTTTTCTTTGGAAACCAGCACCGGAACCGGACCGGGGCTCACAAGAGCGGCCCGTCAATATTCGGAGAGCTACCAAAATCTTCTGGCCTTGACTCTAATCTACCGTAACAATGGAGGGGTCTGGCTGACCGATCCATTTGGATCCACCCCTGAGGCTATGAACTTAGCCTTAGTGGGGTCGGTGTATCTGTACTATGATTCAAATTTGTATATAGGGTCTTTCGAATCCCTATCCATCACGGAAGATGCCTCGGCCCCTTTCACGTTGGATTACTCCTTTTCCTTCAATGCACGATACGTGTATCTGTTGGATCAGCCCCCTGAGACACAACGGACCCAATAGAAGATGGCACGTTCACCTTTCCAAGGCACCTACCAGCACAACATTAACCCCACGGTAGTGACGGGTCCGGATTGCATTGTCTACCTCAATGGAGAGCAAGAGATCAAGGGGTGCCAGCAGTGCCACCGCTCCTTCAATCTGAACCAGTACATCACTAGCGTATCGGTTGACTTGAGCGTGGAAGGCTCTCCAGGAAGCGCATCCTTCCAGCTCAGCGTTCCGAGGCATTCCGTAGACGACTTCTATTTCGACGGGCGCCCTATTCTGACTCCCATGATGGAAGTCGAGATATTTGGTAAGGGGTACTACCTGGTTGAGGGGGTACCGCAGTACTACCCGATTTTTTGGGGCATCGTTACGGAAGTGTCAGACTCCTACTCCTCGGGAGAGTTTTCGGTCAGCGTTTCTTGCGCCGACATTTTGAAATGGTGGGATCTGTCTAGAGTCACCATCTCCCCCGCATATACTGCACCATCGGGAGCCCAAGGACGCAGCATTTACGGGAACGTGTTTGCGGGGCAGAACCCTTACGATATCATATTCACGCTCGCCCAACAATCCTTCGGGGATATCGTGGTGGGCGCGGGGTCAATGAACGCCTTGGTTCGAGAGATCTCAGAGAACAACGGCGGACCCAGCGTGTTTGATTCGGCCCTAGCCGACATGATGGCTTATTGGGAAACCCGATTCTCTAAGATCCGGTCTAGCTTAGTACTGTATGGGGCGTCCGGGAATTCGGTGCGTGGCGACTCACTCTTTCAAGCCTACAGTAGGGCTGGAGGAAAGAACCAACACATCGCTTCTACGGCGGTACGGGACGCCAACGGCAAAGCAGGCGGCACCTTCATTTTCGATCCAGCATCTCCAGACGTGGTGGCCTTCAAGGAAGTTCCGGCGTCTGCTGGACAGGTAGACCTCTTCCAGTCCGAGTATCAATCCAAACTTGAGGTAGCCAATACCGCAAAGGATGTGATCGGGTTCGAGTTCTACATGGACACCACCGGGGACATCGTATTCAAGCCTCCGTTCTACAACCTGGACGTGGTGGCTAACAAGCCGGTAAGCTGGATCCAGGACATTGACATCATAGACTGGAATTTCTCTCTGTCAGAGTCGGATATCGTGACTCAGATTGTGATGTCCGGTAACTATGGTGGATCAGTAGACTATGGGCAGGACCAATCGTATACCCCTTACACAACCGTCACGGACTACCATCTAGTCAGAAAATACGGTTGGCGACCTCATTCGTATAGTGCTGAATTCATGTCATCCCCCCAGCTCATGTTCCTGCATGGGATGGATGTGATGGATCGGATCAACTCAAAACAGTATCACGGATCAGTCACCATACCCTTTCGCCCTGAGATGCGACTCGGGTTCCCAGTGTACCTGCAGTCTAGAGATGAGATTTGGTACGTCACCGGTATCAGCCATAGCTTGTCATTTGGTGGCAGAGCCACCACATCGTTGACACTCACAGCCCGCAGAGGGAAGTTCATAGCCCCGGTCGGCACGGGTGATTTGAAGCTGACGAGTTTTGACGGCACCCCTGAGCAAGACAGCGATTCAGCTCCTAGAACCTTCAGATATGGGTCTAGAGAATTAGCCGCTAAGGGTCAATTCAGGTTGGACGTCACCAACGCCGCTACTTTGCCTACGGATGAGAACGATTCAGAGGCCTCCAAACCTCTGTTGTTGCGACACCCCAAGACTGGCAGAGTGGTGGGCCACCCTAATGTGGTGATGGCTTATACCCGACCCTTCGATGAACATGAGTTTGCAAACAAGGCTGGGCTCAAAACCAATTTCGATACGAACCCCTACGTGGAACAGCGGTTTCGTCAAAAGTACGAAGACACGCTATCCAACACCAACCAATATCTGGCGCAACGATTTGCCTCTAACGTAGAGGATTACGTGACCGCCAAGTACCTGAATAACAGGTACCAGTATGGCTTGAACTCCGCGGGGGTATTTGTCTATGCTCGGGACAGCTCTTCCGGAGGCGGGGTCATCAGCGAGACAGTTCTTTTACCCTTGAAAAACATCCAAGTAACTCCTACCCAACCAGTCAGCAATTTTGGGGAGCAGACCGCGATGATTCGCCCCATCAGTGATGAACGTGGGTTCGAATTGGTAGGTCATTACCAATATGGACGGCGGTTGTTCCTAAAGGACGGTAAGCTCAATGTTGGGGATCCTAACACGAGAGTGCAGGTAGAGGCTCAACTCACCCTAACTGGAGGTCTGCAAGAAACCCTCCAGGCTCAGTCACAGGGTATCACCACTGTGGTGACGGGATATCAAGATCCAGCATCAACCATTGCATCCCTGACTCCTGACGATCTGGAGACATCCGGAATTTTGGTTCAAGGCAAACCAGAATTCTCACCAATGGGGGACAACTTTGTCTCTACCGCTACCCTGGACTCTCCCGAACGAGCCGGCACTAGAAGCGTAGAGGCTTCCCAGTTGTCTAGGGCTCTAACCATAACGGAACTGTCAGTCAGAGACAAGGGATCGGTTCCTGACCCAAATTGCGTGTGCCTTATGGGTAGAGGTGACTTAGAGTTCATGGCTGAGGGGTACCAGATCAAGCCTCTATCCATGGGCGCCTCACAGGATAGCTCAACACTGCCTTCCAACACTTTGTTGGACGCTATCACGGGTGTTGATGGCGGGGAGGAACAAACCCTGCAATCCGAAAGCCTTCGCTTGCAGGCTAAGAGAACCGAACTGAAAGCTCAGCTAGCCTCCTTCTCCGAGACGGTGCCGGGCGACCCTACGGAGGATCAGCAAGCCATCTACGACTCTTTTGAGATCAGCTTGAAATCCGAGCTGGAGCAAGTGGAGTTGGAGCTGTCCTTTGTAGACGATGCCATAGAGGAAACCAAGAGACGCCCATCTCTGAAGAGTCTGAATAAGGACCAGCTGGTAAGCCGAATCGAAACCTTCCTATCCAACCTGTACAAAGGTTTGGACGACCCCCATCAACAACACGAGAAAGAAATCCGAGGGGATCTGTTGCCAAGACAGGAAGCATCTACCTTTCTGGAAGGTCAATTCAACCCACCCTCGGAGCTGGCACCACCCTTTTCAGCACCCAATAGGTTTACTTTGGGGGACCCTAAAGCCACGGCAGGCAATGTGCAGACCAATGCTGACAACGTAGCGTCGGCAATGAAGGGTTTTAGCCAAAACTTGAGGCTATCTTCTCAGAAAGCTGAGTTGGCGTCACAGATATCCAAGGATCAGTCCAGCGTTTCTCGACTCACCAGTACACGCGCAAGGCTTCAAGAGCAGCTTAACAACACATCCACCACTACGGTGGTGGGGGTGGATTTAGCCCAACAAGTGGCCTCGCTAGACAAGCAGATCCAAACCCTAAACCAGAACATATTGTCTAACCAAACCAAATTGAGTACCCTATGAAGCTGACCTCCAAATATCCTTCAGGGTATGTTCCTGGGAAAGAGTTCCAGGATGTAGATGAACCGTATGGCATCAAGTTGGCTTTGGTGACGAGGGTCGATGAGGTGGAGCTAAAATGCGACCTCAAGATCCTAACGGGCGGTGGGGAAAGATTCGAAGTAGATCTAACTCAGGCTATGTCGGGTCCTAGATCTTTTTGGGGCGGGATACCGGAAGTCAACAGCTTGGTAATCGTAGGATACCGAAGAAGACACAAGAACCTACGAGAGGCTGTCATTTTGGGGTACATCGCGAACGGTAAACGATCTGCTGATCGGTTTGACCCATTAGCCCCATCAGACCCATCGGCTATCGACCCATCGGACGCAGAAATTTATAGCCGCCTATTTACCCAGATCACTCGTTACAAGGCTTTGAGAATGCAGCCCGGTGATGTTGGCGGCATGTCTAGCTCAGGCAGTGAATTGGTCCTGTCTCGTGACATCAGAATGGTGAATCGGGCTGGAGACCTCCTAGAATTGAGGGACGCAGAGCGGACCCTAGTGTCTCAATCGATCCACAGTATCTCGAGTCAGTCCGGGGTGCTGAAAGTGTCGGGTCCAGCCAGACGATCCGCATTCTTCACCCCGCATGATATCGTGGATGGGAAAACCCCTAAGGGCAGTGGATCAGAGCCTCGATACATGGGGTCGAATCTGCTGAAAAGATTTCTAACGTCAAGTGGTGACCTACTCGATCAGATCAATAATGAAACCCTGTACCCATCTGTACTGTTACCCAACGGGAAGAGAACCCACTACCCATCCACCTTTCCCGGGGTGAACTTTGAGTCAGAGGATGCAGCTGGAGCGGAGCCTTATGTGGAGGACCGCACCGAGTTGTTCCACACCACGGATGTTGTGCAAGAGGTTCGAGAGGAGATTGATGGGTTCCAGTTCGATCGCAGACCTATATTCATCGAAAGGGTGTTAGGGACCGTCATCGGCAGTGACACTTCTTCGGACACGGGGATGCAGCAGTATGGTAAGCTCTTGCGTCCCAGGTTGTTTGACGATTTCCAATCCACTGGTAAGACCAATTTCACCTTAGAGTCTCTAGCGAGATCTCCTTTAGACGACAGCGAGGCCTATACAACGGCGGGAGCGTACCTGTTTCGCATCAACCCTCCGGCCAATCCGGCTGGCCGCAACCAAACCCTCTCTAGTTTCGTGGTAGCGGTATCAAAACAAGGAAAACTGTTTGCCAACATACCTGGGTCTAGAGTTGAGAACTATGCTTCAGGTACCAAAAATGTGTCCGCCGAAATCAACATGGACGGCGCGCTCAAGATGCGTTTGGGGGCGTCTACTCCGGACAATGTTGCGATGCATCTCACCCTGGAAGGTGGGGCCATTTTCGACTTCCGTGGTAACTCAGCTGGGTCAGGCCTTCAATTTCGAACCCATTCGAGCTATACGGTAGAGTCCAAAGGGGTACCGGATAACAACAACCTAGCCTACAGTGAGAATCTTCAAGGCAATCGAGAGTCCTTCACGTCCGCGGATTCAACCGAGCAGGTACACGGATCCAAAGTCAGCAACATTAGCGGAGGCTATATCATCATGGCGGATCGAATCTCGATCAACGCCTCGAATGGGTACGGCCTCAACGCCGGCTCAAAGGATGAGCTGATCTCCGGAAAGACACAGCTCCGATACGCCCAAAAAGTATCCACTACCGTGGTGTCAGGGGGGATGGAAACCACGGTGTTGGAGGGAGGCGTGAGCGAAACTCTAGTGGTTGGCAGCAAATCCATAGACGTCCTGGGAGGATCCTTCGACACATCCGTGTTGGCGGGATCCTACAATGTGCAAGTGACAGCCGGCTCGATCTCCATGAGTACCGCCGCGGGCTCCCTATCGCTGTCTGCAGCCGCGGGCTCAGCTTCTATGACGGCAGGCCTATCGGTGTCTATTTCAGCTGGCACCACGATGTCTCTGACAGCTCCAACATCGATCACCCTTACGACCGCTCAAGTGAATATTGGTGGCCCGGCCGCAACTCTTGGTGTAGTGAGGGGTCTAGCCACGATGCCTCCCGGTTCTCCCAGCCTATGCCTGATCACCGGTCTGCCACTCTTGGGCTCGGTTTCGTTCCGCAGCTTACTGTGATTTTATGGCTCTCACCTCCCCAGCACTGTCTTCGGTAATTTCTGCAAACTTAGCAGCAACAGGAAACTCTGGAATTGCTGTACCACAATTTTCTCTGGGTATTGCTAGTGGTGTGGTGGGGGTGTTTTTGGCGTCGGTTGTCAATACGATTGACATCGGAGTGGCGGGGGCTGGAACATCTCTCACCCCCATAGTGATGTCCTCCGCCACATTGTTCGCCAATTTTCTAAATGGTTTCGCAGCATTTGGCCTTACCGGAACCTATGCACCACAAGTCCTTCTTGGGGTCTCTAATGGGATATCTCAAGGGCTTCTTTCTTTGGGGCTCATGCAGGTAACCCATATCGGAGTAGGGTCCGGCACCGGAGTCGCTAGAATCTCAAGCCCACCCTCTACCCCGTTCATGACGCTAGGGTTTGCATCCTCGGGGGTATCCGGGGTACATTCCGGTCTCATTGCATCAGCATTGGGGCTGGGATTGGATTTGACCATTGCCTCATTTTTACAGCCCGGTGTAGTGATTGTGGGTTCTGGATCCCCTACTGCGTCTTCTGGTGTTGGGGTAGGATCGGTGATTTGAAAATGTTGCATTACATTAACGGTTTCGGACTAGAGGGCGTCAGGGTAGGTCAAACCAACAACCCAAGCACCAACGACGTTGATGTTCTGGTCACGAATCAGTCGGAGTTCGATGCGAATTTCCCCAACAATACGACAGGGAATACCTTCGAGTTTGAATATTTGGTGTGGGTCATATCTAGCGGTCCTCTGGAATATAGCGTTTTCGGTTGGAGCAAAAACGATCGCGCTTTGGATCGAATCTGGTACGACTCCAAAAACGGCCGCTTCGCCCCTCTTTACGGCTCCGCCCCCATCCATCTGGGGACCGTTAGGGCAGATCTCAACACCACCAACATAACCATTGATCCAAGACCTTCTAACCTGATCTCCAATAGGCTATCTGTTGGACCTCTGCCAGGCACAACTTTGGGGTTGGAGTACACCAATTCATTCACTGTTCCACCAGCTGGTACCGTTAGGGTACACAGCGCTACTGGTGAATTGATATGGAACCCTCAGGATCTGATAACCTATGAAGGGTTGAGCATTAACTATCAACCCGCATTCTTCTCTTTTCTGTCAGAACCTATCGGAAGCATCGGAGATAAGCTAGCTCTATGCCCCATCCCTCGGGGCACAGAAACACCCATCTTGAGGATTGGATACAAGGGTCAGATCTACTCCGCTGTAGCGGTAGCAGACGATGCTTCATTCTCGGACAATCCAAGTGATGTTGAATGGTCTAGGACTTCTGGTTCCCTCAAATTCAATTCGGCACTACACGGTGACGTTTACTATGATGGGGTGATACTAGGGTTTCTAACTCCCCCCAAACACGTGATCCAGGCATCAGCTGCCCCGCAGACGATACCTTCTTTGCCTGGGGAGGGGGCAGATATTTACGTCGTATTCAACGCAACCTCTAGCACCACATCCATAGAGTACGTGGATACATTTACCTCCGGATCCCCTGGGGTACTTCAGATCTCTGGCAATCAGATTAAGGTATCGGATTCTGATGCCGCGGCCTTCTCTAGGAACGAAGAATGGCTGTTGTGCCATGGGGATTTGAACGTAGAGGCCGGCATCACCCTACGGCTCTCAAGGTCTGAGAACAAAGCATCTGGAATAGATGGCCGACGCCCCGATGTTTTCAAGGTCTATGAAAGTGTTTCGGGCACCATAGCGGATCCGATCATTGCCTCTTCTCAAGTACCTCTTCCCATAAGACCTCTGGAAGGGATCGAGGCGACTGCAAAGTTGGATCCGGAGCTTGATACGTTTTTTGATCTAGGTGGAGACCCTCAGACGTTGGCAGAGGGAATCGGGTACATAATCGACACACCGAATCAGAGTCTCTTTTTTGCCAAGAGGGTAAAGGACCTAACCCTCCCGGCTACCTCAATTTTGACGCTACCAGATCCCCTAATCCTAGAAAGCAATCTTGTGGTGGAGGCTGAAACCTCTCCCGGGTCCCTTAATTGGTATTCCCCTGAAAAACTGGTGGACCCATCGGCGGGCGTTGTGCACTTCATCGAGAGAGGTCTCCTAAAATCTGGGACAGCCACCCTTTCAGGTTCACTCCTCACGGATACCACTGCCGCGTTCACCTCCAACCTGGTTGGCATGTGGCTAAGGATTAAAACCGGACAGCATAAAGGGCTCTACCGGATCTCTGCTGTGACTGCAACGACCCTACAGGTTGACAGTAGCGCTGGGTTCACCGTCTCTAGTTCAGAGTACGAGATCTTAGCACCTTCAGTGGTGACGGATTTGAGCTACATACCTTTGACTTTCGTGGATCCCTCCATCTCTGTGTCGAAAAACTCTGTGGTACAGGATCAGGCACAATACTCAGTCAATGCTGAATCCGGCACCATTCAGTTCAAGAATCGCTTGCTCGAAGGGGACACGATAGAGGTACGCTATACCCCTAAACTATCGGGGATACCACTCGTAGAACCAATTGGCTTCCGAGTCCGAAAAGAGGATGTTCAACCTCACCCTCAAATCACCAATACCTTGAGGTTCAACCCCAGCGGTAAAACCATAGATCCTACTCGGTCTGTGGAGGTATTTAGAGGTGGGCGCCCTCAAACCCTAGGGGCCCAAGTATTGGTTGATCGAACCACCTCTACGATCACATTTTTGAAGGATAGTATCCTAACGGACGCCTTGCCTCACGGAGAAAAGGTAGGCCCCGAGGAACGGGTCTATGTGGACTATTGGGTCACCCAAGCACTGGGGGGAGAGAACACCGTCTCGACCAAGAACAAGATTCTGACGGTCCCTGTAACTGTTGTAGAGGGATCTAACTCCTTGTCTGTGAGTGGGGACTACACGCAGCAACTTTCCTCCGGAAGGGTGATCAAGGTAGACGGGCAAAGGCTGTATCGTATACAGGGCTCGGCGTTCTCTAATGGGGTTACCACTGTTTCCTTGGACCCCTCACAGGTATTCACCTCCGGAGTGATCGACCCTTCCATAGAGGTTACCAATAGGGGGATCCCTGATTCTTTGTTCCAGGTGGAAACCTCTCAGTTCGGCGCGCTGCCGAACTTGTCTAATGCGATGCGTCTCCCTGGGGATCGAACCGCTAACTATCAGCCTGGAACGATCGTGAAAGCGACCGGGGCAGACGGCGACGAAATGTTTGAGGTGACCGCTAGCGCGTTCGATGGTTCCAACACGAATGTGGTGCTATCCGCCAATGCCTCTCAACAATATCAAGAAGGGGAGATCTTGTTCTCTTCTGGGTTGGTGTTCTCTGGATCGGTTACCACCCAAATAGCCCCGCCTGTAGCAGGGGAGCCGTATGTGGTGTGGAGAGCTAATGGGGAGACGGGGGTTGAGGTTCCGGCTACCTTAGAAGCTTCAGGGAAGATCCAGATCCAAGGCACTCTTGGCTTCTCTGAGTCCTATTTGATTTCGTATACGAAACAGACCGCCTTCGCGGAGGGCACTCGGGTCAGAGTGTCCTACACAAGCAAGATTACCCCTTCTACAGAGAATAATCTGCTAGGTGGAACCCTCTCTCTAACCTATGGGCTCCATTCTCCGGACTCGTTCTATTTTAGGGTTGTTCCGTTGGATCTGTTGAAGAATGAGGCCTCAGAGTGGGTGGCAAATAATACCCCCTCGGGCAGCGGATCTGGCCCACGAATGTCAAATGCGGTGTCTCTTCCTCTATATAAACAAGGGCTTCCGACCTTACGGTATGAGGAAAAGAAACTCTCCAACTATGATGCTGTGGCTAGGAGTATCCTAACCCATTACCACGCCATAGCGGACGGCTTCGACACCTTTAGAAGACGATTGGATGGGGTGATTCCGGGCAATAACTCCGGTACGTTCAAGTTTGATGGAACGTTGGGGCAGAATACTCCCAGCATTTCTTTGAACCACATCGACGATATCATCAAGGTATCTGACGCCCCCTTCAAGATCTCCGGCCCACCGTGGGTTAGAGAGTCGATAGGGACCTACCAGAAAAGCTACCTGCCAGGACCGAAAAGCCGATTTTACCCTACCCAAAAGACTTTTCAGGGGGTGTCTTCAGCTCCTTCTGGCACGGAAGCCGGAGCAGAGGTATTGGATCTTGGGTCCAAGAACGTGCTCTCGATTACCTCTTTGGGGGTTCGAGCAGCATGGGCTGTGATTACGGAAGATTCTCTGTATCAAGACAACCTTCTAGTGGTTCAGGTAGACAACGCCTTGGGATCCAACCAAGACTTGAGACCGGGATTCGAAGTGGGGATGTCGGTGCTGGTTCTGAAACCTAACGGCACTTTAGTGGGCACTAGTTCAGTTGTGGGGGTTTCCCTAACATCATTGACTTTAAATGATGCCCTAATGGTGTCTTGTGGGGACACCATTTGTCAGAATCCAAGTACCTTACAGAAGTTCTCAAGTGCGGATTACGGGCTGATCCCAGATTTGGGCGCGATCAGCTATGTCCCCGCTAACGGTACCAATCACCCCATACCCGATCTAACCCCACTCTCAGGTACAATGAGAGTGTCCACTGCCGACACTTCTCCGAGAAAAATTCCAGCTCTGTTTGGTAGGGCCCAAGATGATGATGGAGGGGTCTCACTTCCTGTTCAATCTGATCCAAACAACATCTCTCGTTATCTGAAGGTGGAGCAAGAGTCCTATGCCTTTTTGGCTGAGAACACTACCCCCACCCTAAAGACGTCCGGATCTTTGGAGTCAGGTCTAGATGTTCTAACTGCCTCCGCTAATTTTCCGTCTCCTCAGCCCCAAATAGGAGACCTCGTGAGGGTCGACGGGTCTAGCTACAGACCCGTTACAGCAGTAACCGCAAATTCAGTATCGGTGACCATACCCTTTAGTGATTTGGCTGCGGGACCAGTATCGTTTGAAGTTACTGTTAGCCCAAATTTAGCCACAGGAACGGTACTGTTTGGGTCTACCTCGACCACGATTGTGTCTTCTTTGGTTCTCCCCAGCACGGTAAAACGCGGACACACCTTGGTGATTGGCACAGAGCGTAGACAAATCAAAGCTGTGTATGGGGACACGATGGAGGTGACCCTTGGATTCAGCTCCCCTCCAATAGGGTCAAGTTTCAGAGTCACCAATTCTCTAGCCACTTTCGGAGGTACAGAAGCGGACTGCATCTCGAAAGCCATAGCAGCGGTTCGAGGGCTAACTCAGTTGGCCATAGAACAACATCAAGCGTTGGATGTCATCACAAATGACTTCGATCCAGTTTCGGATTGGGTCTATACCGCGATGAGCTTCTATGATGTCGCGGCGGAGGGGTGCTTGGAGTGGCTCTCAATCCTAAATGGGGAAGATGTAATCCATTCGTCCATTTCGGATACCTTTGCGAGAGGGTTGAGTATGGTGTCCGTGGCGAATCGCCTTTCACGGGTATCTGGGTGGGTCTCGGCTACGGAAGAGGACTTGCGAGAGGTGGAGTTCATCTTGGGGTCTGGGGAAAAGTATTACGAGAATAGGTATCTATGGATAGACTTTCGAATCAACCTGGAGAAGGGCACTCTAGCCAAAATGGACGCGGCAAAACAGAATCGGCTCAAGATTCAAGAACAGAGAAAGAAGAATTCCGCAACGAACCAGATCCTAGTCCTCTAGAATGGGAGCATCGCCACCTTAAAGTGAACGGTAAGCTTAAGGATCTGCTCACGGCTGGAATAGCTGCCACCACGACTGAACTGGAAGCTCTCAGAAGAAAATTGCGAAAGCTTCGTTAGACCTTTCCTATTGAGGGCCGCCCGAAACGTGTGGCCCCAAAACGAAACACTAAATGGCATCAAATCCAAATTGGGAGTCTCTGTCAGTCCAAGTACCAGGGCAAGATTTGCTCGAGGGTGCTAGGACCACCATGGAAACCTTGACGATCTATCTGGACGTCTTGGAGGCCATACTGGACACTACCAAAATATTCTTGGTGGATGTGTCCAACCCCATCAAGCCTCTAGTGGAAGCTCTCTTACAGCTGATCCTAGACTTGTTCGCATCCCTCAAACAGACCGGGGGCTATGCCTGGTACGATGTACCTAACCCAGCTATAGACCCAAATTTCAACCTCCATGTTGGGGGGTTCCCTAGCTTCGTATCCAGATTTAAAGCTGGGCTGAATGACCCAAGAGACCCCAACCGACCCCAACCGGTGGCAGGGATCCATCAAAGTGGGTTCGTCCTGATTGTCGCTGATGCAGAGTCACCGATGGCTTTGCTCAAGCTCCTGAAAGTGCTGATGAGGTTCTTCGGTAAGGAGTTCACCTCTCCTAGTTACCCGCCACCCGCTGACTTCAAGGTTCTTCCAGTGGGTCGTACCGGGGATCCGGTGCTATCCGTGGCTCGCCTATTTTCGGAGCAACCCGGAAGCATAGCGGTAGAGTGGTCAGTGCCTCCGATTTCGAACCCAGGAGATCCAGGGTTCTCAGATCTCATTCAGGCCATGTCCCAGACATTCGTACCACCTAAGTTTTTGGTGGAGAAGAGTTTGATCAACCCGGCCACCAACCTAGTGGACGGGGACAACCCCTCCAATTTATCTGATTCTGAAAAAGCCGGGCAGGTAACTCGTTCTGTAGAGACAGAGGTTAGGGTGCGAGGTAAGGGGGAGCTGATTTCACGCACCCTTCATCTGAAGGATGAAAATGGAGACCCGTTCGTCAAGTTTCAGCGCTATTATGTGATCGATTCCTCTGTGAATTCGGCGACATTTCTTTTGGGTCAGTTAGGCACGTTCCGCTTCATCGATTCCGATGTAGAGCCTGAACGTTCTTACTACTATCGAGTGAGAGCCTTCAGTGGTGATCTAGCTTTGTCCGGGGATCAGATTAGCTTTGAGGCGCCCAAAACAGATATCCTGGATAAGGAACCCTATATGGTGTGGCCTGGAACGGATGTGGTGATGGGGAGACCTAGCCCGATCGGCACCATTTTCCTTCCGAAATACCCCGCTAGGTTCGACGTAATAGAGAATCTGAAGAGGTTGTTTCAGGTAGCCTTCTCTCTGAACTTCCATCTACCACTACCTTCAGGGGCCGCTTTCACTGTTGGCGGGTACCCTATCGATCCGACAGGGCCGGAAGAAGTGGGAAAAGGACTTTTGACTGAATTGGCCGGACCCCTCACGTCCTTCGAGGCTATCCCCCTAGTTGGTGACTCAATTTCTTCCGTGGCTTCTGTGAGTGGTGCGTTCGAGCCAGATCCCGCTACAGGAGAGCTACCTAAGGCTCCTTGGAATGAGACTGAAGTCCGAAGAAACTCGGCCCGATTAGCTAATATCGTAGCGGGCGCTATGCTGTCTGCGAATTCAGCCCAAGCCTTCAAGGATCTCATGGAACAATTCCCTGAGGGTAATCCAGGACTAGACGGATCCTCCGCAAGCTCCCTGTCCGAATTGGTGATGGAGCTAACCAAAGTCCAAGACCCAAACATCTCAGGCCAAGGGGCGGTCCAAGAGTCTGGGATCCTATACGGTAAGGCTTTCACCAACGTTTTGGTGCGGCTGAATGTATCCAATGCGGTCGAATTTTGCAAGTCCTTCACGTTGGTAGGATCTCCCCCCAATTGGGTACAGATCAGTTTGCTGCGTGACGTGGCCCCATGGAGTGGCCAAATGCTCTACGAGCTGTTGGCCAAAATGCAAACCTTGCTGGATGCATACAATGGGGTGGTGGCAGAACTCAAGGTATTCATCGATCAACTTAGTCAGAAAATCGACACCCTTGAGAAGTTTTTGCTGTACTTGACCTCCATACTAGACTTTGTGGAGTCCTTGTCTCTCGGGTACTACATATTGTCGGTGCCCTCTACCTCTGGTACCACTCAGGAATGGCAGCAGCTCATTGATAATGCGGGAGGGGTCAAACCCCCTAGCGGTCCTGGAGGCTACACGGGGGGAATGGCTATTGCGTACGTGGCCCCGGATGTCACTTCTTTCTCGACTGCCCTAAGTCTGCTGTTCTAGGATCTGGTGTTGAGATGTCTTTCCGATTCAATGGCACATTCAATAGGTCTCAATACGAGAGGTTTAAGGCCTATGTTAGAGCCCAAATTCAGACCATTGAGGCTAGAATCCAACACCTGCAAGCTGAGAAGCTTAGGGTAGGCAATCTAGCCTTTGCTTATGATCAAGGTGGTGCTCCCGTAGCATTCACGCACGATCCTCCTTCCACTTACTGCGGTAAGCTGTTTGCGGCATATGAAGCTCTGGGAGGAGATCCTGAGTTTGACATCCAGGTGAGAAGCAAGACTCAAGCGGTCTTTCTGCTTCAGGGGAGCTATTCAAAAGCACCTGAAATGATGAGCAACGGAGAAGTGGTGGGGGTGAGAGGGTTGTCGGATGCTCAATCGGCAGTTCTAGTACAGAAGGCGCGCCGTTTTGTGTCCGAGGATCTAGACCGCCGCAGACATTCTCTGGAGCGCAAGATCATGCGCTGTATTGACTATGCGGAACAGCTCGAAAATGAAATCAGTGAGCTGACCGCTCTAAGGGGTGCGGCAGAGGATGTAGGGTCCCTAGAGGGGTACCTCAAAGAGCTTGACGGTCTGATGCAAGACCCTAGCTATATGGCTATCACTGACGATTCGGGGGAAGATCCTCACGGAAAGCTTACCAGGGCCCCCGTGGCAGGGTATACCCCCGGCCCAAAGGGTGCTGGGTCACAATCCTACCAAAGGACCGTGGATGGTCTTGTAAAACCAGACAAATGAGTCCTTAAATGTCATACGACTTCTCCCTAGACCAAACGTGTGCACATTACGTGTCCGAAGAGGCAGTTTATGTCTCTCCGGGCAGACGTATTATACGTCCGAAGCGCCCCATTGCGGCAGAGAACAGCGTGAAGGTCCGACTTGACGGGGCTATAGATGTGCCCTCTTACGGGTCTCAGATCCCTGCCACTATGAAGGGGACGAAAAGGGGACCCTTCACGGTGACCTCTAGTGCCACGTCTTTGCTACGGGTAAAGGTGTCTCAGGGAGCCTGGCAAGATCTTGTGTTCCCCGTGTCTAATGCAATGGATCCTAGATATGCGGTCACCTTGTTCAACCAAGGGTTGTCTGGGATCAAGGCCGCCCTAGAAGATGGGACCATCAGAATTGAAACCCTGGACAAGGGCCGCCAAGCCTCTTTGTTCATAGCCCAAGAGAGCACTGCAGCCTCAATTTTTGGGTTCCCTGTGAACCGGGAATGGCGAGGGCAAGATCTGATCCCAGGATGGACCTTAGTCACAGACTTGGCTTCCGTGGTCGAAGATCGACCAACCCAGCGCAATATAGTGTTCGACTACCCGCTCAAGCAAGAACAGTCTGTGGCGGAAATTTCCTATACCACTGCACTACAGGAATGCCGCAGATGTGGCGGCATAGGGGTAGAGAACGATTGGAGATACGACGTCAAAGGTAATCCGATCACGGTTGAAAACGAAGATCTGTTGCTGCAAGAGCTACAGAAAATGGTGCTTACGGTCAGAGGGTCTAACCCCTTCCACAACTGGATTGGAACCTCTTTGGTGGATGCCATAGGACAGAAGTTGGGGCAGCAATCGGTGGTGCAAACTCTGACGCTCGCGGACATCACTCAAGCCTTTAAGCGATTCCAATCCATCAAAAAGGGTCAGGAAAAAGTGCAGGAGATCACCGATAGGGAGTTCCCTTATCGACTGCTAGGTGTAAATTTCACCCAACACCCAACCGACCCCTCTATCCTCTACATCGATCTGTCCGTCCAGAACCGATCGCAACAGGCAATCAAGCTCACCCGTGGGCTCCGATTGCCCCATAACCTAGAGATCAAATAATGGCGACAGCTCCACAGATTTCGTTTCGAGACAACAGTGGGTATACCACGTCTCTAACCTTGACCACTAACCAGGACAACATAGTCCTGAGGGGTACTGTAGAAGCCACCACTATCTCGGTTCAAGTGTCGATCAATGGTGGGGAGTTTGTCTCCGACCCTAACTTGATCCAAGTGGTGGACACCACATTCACCATCCCAAATCAGGACGTATACCCCTCTGGCCTCCCCCTGGAATTTGGGGTCAACACTATTCTGATACGAGCCGTGGATCTAGTGGGCTCGGTGTCTTCAATTTCTACTGCGGTGATCACCCGATTGGAGAATGTTGATTTTTCGGGCACCCAAATACCCACCGGCATTAAGGTAGAGCGCCACAGGGACTTCGTGACCGTTTTGGCAGCCAAGCCTAAACCTCTACAGAATCTAAGCCAAGACGATCAGGGTAACCCGGTATTGGTTACTACCACTCTGTCAGATTTCCTAGGGTTCAATATTTACGGTTCCACATCTCCAGCTGGTGCTTCTGGATACCTGAAATTGAACTCTAAGCTTCTGAACGTGGCGACTCGGTTCGAGCAATCTGATGTGCAAACTATCAATGACATCGGACTATGGGATGCAGGGGTGTCCAAGGTATTGAGGGTGCGGGTCTCCGAAGAGAACGAATTTGGAACCGAGACTGACGTGCGTCTAGATATGGTGCACGACAACTCTCTGATGGACGGTAAACTTGAGTTCATAGGCTCCCTCCGAAATTACTCCATGAACGAGTATGTGGTGTTCAACCACTACCGCACTGGAGCTGCGGGACAGTTGAACTCAGACCAGTTCTTTGGCATCCCCTCGAACGATCCAGTCTACTATGTGGTGACCGGGGTCTACTGGGATAAGGCAACCGGTACAGAGGTGGAAACCCCATACTCTCAGGAAGTGTTGGGCACTCCTCTATCGCTAGACACCACTATTCGAGATCTGCCAAGCAGAACCTCTCGCTCTATCGTTCAGAGCTATGTGGACGCCATTCAACGAGTAGACGCCAAAATATCTCTGATCCCGTTATCGGTCACCCGCGATGTGATGATTGACCCCTTCGCTTCGGAGGCGGCTCGATTGTGGTTCTTGCTGGATTTTGTGCACAGGAGTCAAAGTTTTCTGACCCTCTTGGCCATAGACAATGTGAGTGGTAACGGGGTTTCTGACCCTGTAGTGTCCTCCGCCTACAAGACAGCTCTCAAGTCCGCTTTAGGTGCCACCACGGACTCTTCAGTGCAGGGTCTGATTGATCAACAATTTGACAAGTTGGCTGGAAACGTAAATGAGACCCGCCAAGCGGGCCGTCAGGCATTAGGGACTCTAACCCTCTACACGACCACCCGACCCACCAAGAATTTGACGATCCCATCTGGATCTTACGCCCTATCGACGGCGGATTCGTCCTCGGGGATCACGTCTCAAAGATTCCGTATCGCGGGGTCTTACGTCCTGCCTAGCTCGAATGCAGAAGCCTATTACAACTTTGACACCAAGAGATACGAGATCAAGGTATCGATTTTGGCGGAGCAGGCCGGAAGCGCCGGAAATGTCGCCCCCGGAAATATCCAAACACTAGTTGGGGTGAGTGGGCTCAAGGCAATCAACGAGACCCCTACCGTATTCGGCAGAGACTTGGAGTCTAACGCTGAGTTGGCCTCTAGGGCTATGTTGAAGTTCGCCTCAGTGGACACTGGCACCGGAGCTGGGTATCTGGCAACTTCCGCAGATCAGATAGGGATAGTGCGCAGTAAGGTGGTCCAGAGCGGGGACGCTCTGATGATGCGTGACTATGATGACGTCAGAGGGAAGCACATAGGAGGCAAGGTTGATATCTGGGTCCAAGGCCTCCAAGAGAGACAGGTCAGCGACACTTTCTCATTCACTTTTGCGGTTGCCCAAAACGTCCAATGCCAGATTCTGGATAGTGTGAATTTGGTTTTTCAGGTAATTGACTCGAGAGTGTCTAATG
>Ga0228700_1000431_pt1 | contig 39254 bp, 35 predicted proteins | sample McNCre317_Aug_MG_FD_178019 | JGI IMG/M metagenome (GOLD analysis project Ga0228700, IMG submission 178019) | Freshwater microbial communities from McNutts Creek, Athens, Georgia, United States - 3-17_Aug_MG | ecosystem: Environmental > Aquatic > Freshwater > Creek | place: USA: Georgia...
GGGCCACCGCATTCAGGTACTTGGGTTTGGACTGATCGATTCCGGTTGGGGTCACGGCAAAAGATTCAACGATTTTCGAAAGCTTGACTAGCTTGATGCCTTCAACCGCACCGAGTTCGGCGGCCGCAGATTTGATATGTTCGCCGCGGTCTCCCAGATTGCTACCGAGCGCGATTACCGCCCTAGTTTGAGGAATAGACGCCGTTTTAGGCATCGGCGCGGCCTAGGTGAAGCGACACCGAAACATCGGTGAATGGGTGGTCAATCGGTGCCTGAGGCTTGTGGACGGTCACGTCTACGGATTCAATTTTTGGGTCGTAGTTCAGAACCAAATTTGCAAGGCGAGCGGTCAGTGTCTCCAGCAGGTTTACCGGGTTTTGCTTGACATTCGCCACGATAGCGTCGGCTAGTTCGCCGTAGTGAACAGTGTTGGTCACGTCGTCAGTCTCGGCGGCCTTGGTTGCATCCAGCCAGAGATTTACGTCAACAAAAAAGTCCTGGCCATACTGGCGCTCGAACTCGGCTACTCCGTGGTAGCCATAGGCTTTTAGGCCTTTTAGTTCGATTCGGTAAAGCGTCATGTATTAACTCTGCTTGGCTTTCTGGGTGGTTGCAAACTTGCTGCGATTAAAGCGCTACTAAAGCGTTCCCCGTGGCCGGCCGGAAAGCCTCGCGGCAACCGCGAGGGCTGCGGCATTGACCGCCACATTGTGGACTCGGAAACCCCAGACACCCTGGTGGGCCAAAAGAGCGGTCAGCGCGGCGGTTGCAGCATCTCGCGCTTCTAGGTCTGCAGCCGCAGGGTCTTCGCCGTTTGGGGAAACCGCGGTGATTGCGGCGGCTAGGAATCGCTTACGGCTGGCACCAATCAGCACCGGCAAACCAAGGTCAAACAAGTAATTGAGCCCAGACAAAACCTGCCAGTTTTGCTCGGCATCTTTGGCAAAGCCCAAACCTGGATCCAGGATGATTCGCTCCCGCGGCAGCCCTTCGCCGGCCGCAATCACTAGGCGATCGGCAAGTTCGGCGGCAACGTCCTTAGCCGGGTTTGAATACTGATTAAGCCGATCCATTTCCGCACTGTGGCCGCGCCAATGTCCCAGAATGTAGGTTGCCTCGGTGGGTGCTATTGCAGCCAACATTTGGGGATCGGCCAGGCCGCCCGACACATCGTTGACGTAGTGTGCTCCGGCAGCCACCGCGGCCAGCGCGGTCTGGTGGTTCATCGTGTCCACCGAAATCTGCGGCGCGGAATATCCCGAACCAAGTCGGGCCCAATCCAGGCTTTTCAATGCCTCAATCACTGGCACAACCCGTAGGATCTCGGTTTCGACCGGAACGCGCTCCGCACCTGGGCGAGTAGATTCGCCGCCGATGTCAATCACGGTTGCGCCGGCAGCAACCATCGATTTGACCTGCTGCAGAGCGGTTTCGACCGAGGTGTATTTGCCGCCGTCACTGAATGAGTCTGGTGTGACGTTTAGCACGCCCATCAGGATTGGTGATGAAGAAGGCAGCACGGTGGTTGCTTACTTACTTATGAGGCCCATGACCTCGGCGCGGGCTACCGGCTCGGCATACACGCCCCGGGTTGCCATGGTCACTGTCTGAACTTCTGGCTGGCGGGCTCCGCGAGAAACCACGCACTGGTGACGCGCTTCAATGACCACTACCACGCCGCGAGTTCCGAGTCCGGTCTCGAGCGCATCGGCAATCTGGGCAGTCAAGTTTTCCTGCAGCTGCGGACGAAGCGCGAGGACCTCTACCAACTTGGGTAGGCGGCCCAAACCAATCACACGGTCACTCGGCAGATAGGCGATATGTGCCACACCCGTGAACGGCAGCAGGTGGTGCTCACAGATGGAGATGAGCTCGATGTCTTTGAGGATCACAACATCGTTGTGTTGCGCCTCGAAGGTATCTGCTAAAACCGCTAGCGGATCCTGTCCGATACCAGCGAAGAATCCGGCATATGCCTCGGCCACCTTGGCAGGGGTGGCCTGTAGCTCTGCGCGCGATGGGTCTTCACCGATGGCCGAGATTAACTCGGTGACGGCGGCCCGGATGCGCGCGGAGTCAACCATGAAACTACTCTGCCTTAGCGCCTGAGTTCTCGGCGCTCGGGTTCTCGGTCTTCTTGGCGCGTGGCTTGCGAACGGCCTTTGGCTTTACAGCAGCAGCATCGGCATCAACGGTGGAAGCCTTGGCTGGCACCGCGATTGGAGGCAGGGTGGAGACCGGACGCTTCGCCGAAGACAGCCAAGTCTTACGCGCTGGAATCTTCTTGACTGCCTCGAAAATCTTGGCAACTTCCTCGGCCTGCAGGGTCTCCTTGATCATCAGCTCGCGAGCCAGTTCATCAAGAACCGCACGGTTGGTGGTCAGGGCCTTGTATGCCTCGTTGTGCGCGTTCTCCAGCAGTTCGCGGATCTCGACGTCAATCACCTGGGCGGTGGACTCCGAGTAATCACGCTGCTGCGCCATGTCTCGACCGATGAACACATCGCCGCCGTTGCCGTACGAGACGGTTCCGACTGCGTTGCTGAATCCGTACTGGGTCACCATGCTGCGAGCAATATTGGTAGCCTTCTCGAAGTCGTTCGAAGCACCAGTGGTTGGGTCGTGGAACACGATCTCCTCGGCAACACGACCACCTAGAGCCCAAGCCATCTGGTCGAGCAACTGATTGCGTGAGACCGAGTAACGGTCTTCGGTTGGGACCACCATGGTGTAACCCAAGGCGCGGCCGCGAGGCAAGATTGTGATCTTGGTGACAGGGTCGCTGTGGTGCAGCGCGGCGGCAACGAGTGCGTGACCGGCCTCGTGGTAAGCGGTGTTGAGACGCTCCTGGTCCTGCATCAGGCGGCTCTTCTTCTGTGGTCCACCGATGACGCGGTCGATTGCCTCGTCCATGGTGGGAGCATCGATCATCTTGTGGTTGGCACGCGCGGTAAGCAGAGCGGCCTCATTCAAGACATTGGCTAGGTCTGCACCGGTGAAACCAGGGGTGCGGCGAGCGACCATCGCCAGGTCAACATCGGCACCGATTGGCTTGCCCTTGGCGTGAACCTTCAGAATCTGCTCACGACCAATCAGGTCTGGCGCGGTAACACCGATCTGACGGTCGAAGCGGCCCGGGCGCAGCAGCGCAGGGTCCAGGATGTCTGGGCGGTTGGTTGCCGCAATCAGGATCACATTGGTCTTTGAGTCGAAGCCGTCCATCTCAACAAGCAGCTGGTTAAGGGTCTGCTCGCGTTCGTCGTTACCGCCACCGATTCCGGCACCGCGGTGACGACCGACAGCGTCGATCTCGTCGACGAAGATGATTGCCGGAGCGCTCTGCTTGGCCTGGTCGAATAGGTCGCGGACACGGGACGCACCCACACCAACGAACATCTCAACGAAGTCAGAACCCGAGATGGTGAAGAACGGAACTCCGGCTTCACCAGCTACAGCCTTGGCAACCAGAGTCTTACCGGTTCCCGGAGGACCGTAGAGCAGCACGCCGCGCGGAATCTTGGCGCCAACCGCCTGGAACTTCTGTGGTTCCTTGAGGAATTCCTTGATCTCCTGAAGTTCCTCGATGGCCTCGTCGGCACCGGCAACATCGGCGAAGGTCACCTTCGGCATGTCCTTGTTGACCAGCTTGGCGCGGCTCTTACCGAAGTTCATGACTCGGCTGTTGCCGCCCTGCATCGAACCCATCAGGAACCAGAAAATGACACCGATGATTACGAACGGAATGAGGCTGCCCAGCAGGGATACATACCAAGGGGTGTTTGGCACGCTGTCGGTGTATCCGTGGGAAATCTTGGAGTTAGCAATGGTGTCTACCACCTGCTTGCCACGTGGTGCAACGTAGTAGAACTGAACCAGTTTGCCCAGCTTCTTGTCTGCCTTGCCCAGGGTGACATCGACGCGCTGTTCGCCGTCATAGACGGTGACGTTTGCGGCCTTACCATCTTGAATCAGGCTGAGACCGGTTGAGGTGCTGACCTGGCGGTAACCGCCACCTGCCAGCATCTGAGTGCCAACCACGAGGACCAACAGGGCGAGCGCAATCCAAACGATTGGGCCGCTCAGCAGCTTCTTAAAGTTCATTGGCGGTTGCTACTTTCTGGGGGTAGAGAACGCTAAAAATAAGGTTACCGCCGGCCGTCAATATTGAAACGGCTGTTCGTTCACAGATTAAAACTTGTGGTTTAGCTGTAGACCTTTGGGTCCAGCACTGCCACGCAGTTCAGGGTGCGGTACTGCTCGTTGTAGTCCAGGCCGTAACCAACCACGAATTCGTTTGGGATGTCATAGCCCACCAACCAAACCGGTACCTCAACCTTGGCAGCCGCTGGCTTGCGCAAGAAGGCCACTACCTCCACCGATGCCGCACCGCGCGAGTTCAGAGTGGTCTGCAACCAGCTAAGAGTCAGTCCGCTGTCGATGATGTCCTCGACGATGATCACGTGCTTGCCGTGAATCTCGGCGTCCAGGTCTTTGCGGATGCGGATTACACCGCTGGAAACGGTGCCGGAGCCGTAGCTCGACAGCGCCATCCAGTCCATCGAAGTTGGGATGCTGAGAGCGCGGGAAAGGTCGGCCATGAACATGATGGCGCCCTTGAGAACGCCAACTAGAACAACTTCTTTGCCCTGGTACTTGGCGTCAATTTCGGCGGCCAATTCGGCTACTCGGGTCTTGATCTGCTCCTCGGTGACAAGCACCTTGGTTAGTTGCGACTTTGCAGATTCGAAGTTCACTTAGCAGGCTCCCGGTCTGAGCGTTTTGGTGGATTTCAGGGTGAGGTCGTCACCTTGTCTAAATACTCTAACGCGTGGCAGGGTCAGTTCTTTCTGCCCGTGCCAATTCAGTACCAACTGCAGCACTTCATCCACGTGATTCTTCGAAATTCCGGCACCGAGGATGGTCAGCGCCTGATGTACCACGCGACCAGAAACTGCCTGGTGCAACCGAGCCAAGGCCTGGCAGGAAATTGTGATTCCGGTAGGCCCGGTGCGCAGCTGCCCGTCGCGCACCAGTTCGTCATAGGCGGCATCCGCCTGTGACTCTAGGAAGTCCAGGTCCTCGCGAACCAAATCCGAGGTTCGCGCCAGAGCCTCGGCCACACCCGGGCCAAGCGCCGCTTCCATGGCGGGCAGCAACAGGTTGCGAACCCGGACCCGTGAAAACTTTGGGTCTGCGTTGTGCGGGTCGGTCCAAAAATTCAAGCCGGAATCGGTGCAGCAGGCCTCGGTCTGGCTGCGGGTCACCGAGAGCAGCGGGCGAAGATAGACAAAACCTTCTGCCGCCGTCACAGTTTGCATTCCAGCCACCGAGCGCAGACCCGAGCCACGGGCCAAGCCAAGCAGCACGGTCTCCGCCTGATCGTTCAAGGTGTGACCCAGCAAAACCGCCTTTGCACCCGAGCTATTGGCAGCACTGGCGAGCGCCTGGTAGCGGGCGTCGCGTGCAGCGGCCTCGGTGCCACCCGATATGGAGGCCGGTTCCTGACTTACCGAGACCGGTATGACCAAAACCGGATCTAGCCCAAGTTCTCGAAGTTTGGTGGCGGTGTCCTGTGCAACCTGCGCGGTTTCGGCCTGCAAGCCGTGTTCCACGATGACTGCGCCGACGCTCAGACCCGGGGCGTCGGCGGAATCGACGGCCTCAAATTTGGTGGCCGCGGCAAGCGCGAGCGAATCTGCTCCCCCGCTGCAAGCCACCAGAATCAGGTCGCCTCGGTCAAGCCTCACGTCTGCTGAGGCAGAGAGCGCACCCAGGCCATCGCGCACGGCTCGACGCACATCGGCAATAGCCGGGGTCAAACGTGGGCGCTCTGGCATTCGGTAACCTTAGTTCAGGAGAGGAATCTCTCCCTCAAGCCTAATTTGGAGCACGAATGCCTAACTACGATGCCGTAATTGAAATCCCAAAGGGTAGCCGCAACAAGTACGAGATCGACCACTCGACCGGTCGCGTCTGGCTGGACCGCGTGCTATTCACCCCGTTTGTTTACCCAACCGACTATGGCTACTTCGAGGACACCCTCGGTGGCGACGGCGACCCATTGGACGCACTTGTCCTGCTGGAGTTCCCGGTTTACCCAGGTGTTGCAGTGAAGGTACGCCCAGTGGGCTACCTGACCATGGAAGACGACGGCGGCATCGACGAGAAGGTCATTTGCGTGCCTGCGAAGGACCGTCGCTGGGCTCACATCCAGGACATCACCGATGTTCCACAGCAGACTCTTGACGAGATTCACCACTTCTTCAGCCGCTACAAGGACCTGGAGCCAGGCAAGTGGGTCAAGGTTGGCGACTGGGCAAACCGCGAGGCCGCCGAGAAGCTCATCGTTGAGTCTCAGCAGCGTTTTGCCGATCAGCACTAGGACTGATCGGAATATAGGCGTCAGCACTAGGACTGATCGGAATATAAGCGTCAGCACTAGATAGCAGCAGCTTTCAAAGCGAAACCCCAGTCAATCGACTGGGGTTTCGCTTTGCCTGCTGTCAGGTCAAAATGCTTTACGCGGTTGGGCGTCCGGCGTATGGGAAGAGCTCACCGTAGCGCAGTGGCACGATTCTTACGGTACGTGCCGGGTTTGGCGCCTCCAGCATCATTCCGCCACCAAGGTAGATGACCACGTGGTACTTGTCGCCGCTAAATGGGGTGCCGGCCAGGGTGTACCACATCAGGTCTCCGGCCACGGCCTGCTTCACTGGAACCAGCTTGCGGGCGTTGGCCAAAGTGAGGAACTGGTTGGTGGCCGAGTGGGTTCCGATGTAGACACCGGCAGCAGCATAGGCCGCCTTGGTGATTCCGGAGCAGTCCCAAACGCTTGGACCCATTCCACCAAGAACATATGCCTCGCCCAGATGCCCCTTGGCGTAGTTGATTGCGGTGTTGACCAGGTCTTCGTTTGGGGCACCAACACTGTAGAGCTCTGGTGCGTCCGGCTCGGAGGTGCCGGCATTCTGGCGGGCTTCCGCGGCCAGACCCTCGGCACGCTGCTTTTCTAGGTCCGCAGAGGTGTTCTGCAACGAGGCCAGCTGCTGATAGAAGGTCTTGTTCAGGGCGTTGTCTTTATCCACCTGCGCCTGAACCACGTTCGCGGCACCCTGGGCATCCGCAAACTTGCTCTTGGCATCGGCGGCCTTGACTGCCAGCTCGTCCTTTGCCACCTTCAGCTGGTTGGAAAGGCTTTGGGCGTACTTCGCTTTTTCGATTGCGCGCTGGTAGATGGTGTCGTTCTTTTGCGCAACCTTGTCCTGTGCGCCCAGCTTGTAGAGCAGGCTGCTGGCCTTGCCCGGGTTGAGCATCAGGTTGATTGTGGTTCCGCCGGCGCCATCGCGATACATCTGCGCGGCAATCTGGCCCAGCTGAGTCCTGGCCTGGGTTGCCTCGTTGGTTGCGGCCTGCACCTGCGACTGCAGGCTCTTGACCTTGGAAGCAACCTGATCCACCGCAGACTGCGCCTGATTGAAGGCCTCGCCCTTGATCAGTGCGACCTTGCCCAAAGCCGCCGCGTTCGCAGCCTCGGCCTGAATATAGGCCTCAAGTTTCTGAATCAGAGCCTTTTTAGCGGCAACCTTTTTCTTGGCATTCTGCACATCGGCCCACGAAGGATAGGCCGGAACGGCATTAGCCGGGCCAGCCAGCATCGATGCCGCAAGCAGGGCAGCCACCGATCCCAGGGCCACCGAGAAAACCACCCGCGAACGGGTCTTAATGCGGATGATTCCGCTAAGCGCACGCAAAGCCAAAGTGCACCTCCAAAGCGCAGTACCTATTAAGGCTAAGGGGTGACGAGGTGAGGTTGCGCAACCGCGCCGAAAGCACTAGGCTTTTCTCTTGGTGCTATAGAGCTCCCGCTTTGTAGGCCCCATCGTTTAGTGGCCTAGGACGCCGCCCTTTCACGGCGGTAGCACGGGTTCGAATCCCGTTGGGGTCACTTATAAGGCGAGGGTAAATACACCACCAAGGTCCTGTAGCGCAGTTGGTTAGCGCGCCGCCCTGTCACGGCGGAGGTCGCGGGTTCAAGTCCCGTCAGGATCGCTGCAGTCAATTTGGCTTCGTCTCCGACAAAGCGGCATAAACCCTCAAAAATTCTTGAGGGTGGACTGCATTCGAGGCAACTCGAAGATTGCAAAATGGCCCTGTAGCTCAGTTGGTAGAGCGAACGACTGAAAATCGTTAGGTCACCGGATCGACGCCGGTCGGGGCCACTTTCCCCAGCATTCCTCCACGAATGCTGGGGATTTTTCTTTTCTACTACGCTTACCCTGTGACCAAGCGCCCCACCATCCATGATGTTGCAGCCCTTGCCGGGGTTTCTAAGTCTTTGGTCGCGCTCGTTTTCAAACAAGATTCCGGGGTCAGCGAAGCCCGACGCGATCGAGTCCTTGCCGCGGCTAAACAGCTCGGCTACACACCCAACGCCTGGGCACGCACCCTGCGATCTAATAGCGGCGGATTCGTCGGCATTATCGTGGCGGATTTCCACAACCCGATTTTCACTGAAGTCGCCGAAGCCGCCAGAAAATTCCTTGCCGGGCAGGGAGTCTTCAGCTTCGTCTCAACCGCCTCGGTGGTCAACACCGCCGATGGACGAAGCCTCGATCCTGTCCCCCTGCAACACTTGCTTGACCTGAAGCCAAGCAGCCTGTTCATCGTGGGTGGTCTGCCAAACCACTCGGCGTTTAAGCAACTCTCCAAGAACATGCCCATAGTTGTCGCCCTGGCCTCGGCAGCAGACCTTCCGCTGGCGGTCGCCGTTCGAAGCGATGACAACCAAGCGATGCGACTGTTGACAGACCACCTAGCGCAACTGGGTCATAAAAACCTTGCCTACGTGGGGCCTGAGGGGAGCCTGGTGGCAGACCAGCGACGCGCAGCCTTTGATCGACAGGTTGAGATTGCTGGGCTTTCGGGTGTTTATTTCAGCACCGGCACCGACAACGACGAGAAGGCTGGAGCAGCAGCAGCCTCGATTGCATTGGCAGGACCTGATTCGCCTACCGCAATAGTGGCCTACAACGACAACATTGCCTTCGGAGTTCAGGAAGCCGTAGACGCAGCGGGTGTCAAAAACAAGGTTGCGGTTACCGGCTACGACAACACCTACATTGCCCAACTTGAGCGCATCAACCTCACCTCGGTGGCCCAGGAAATTCAGGAAATTGCCGCTAGAGCGTGCGAACTTCTAACCGACCCGGAACGCTTTGAGCTGGCTCGAGGTAAAGAGCTTTTGGTAAGCCCGAGCCTGGTGATCCGCGGATCATCCGTGGCCGCCGTTACTAAATCGAAATAATCCATTTCAAATTTTCGCTGTGAATCACACGGCATACCCTGCTAACCTTGCAACTACTTTGGAACGTTCCATTTTGGAATCAAAATTTCATGGAAAATCCGAAGAGACCTAATTACTCAGTTACACGATGTGGGATGGCGAAATGACCTCGAGTTCAATGTTGATTGATGGTCAGTGGGTTGCCGCTGCAACCGGAACCACCGAGCAGGTGCACAGCCCCTTTGACGGATCGGTTGTCGGTGAGGTGCCAGTAGCAGGCATTCAGGACGCCGACCTAGCAATCACGGCCGCAGTAAGCGGTTTTGAAAAGTGGCGCCGCACACCTGCACATGAGCGCTTCGCCATCCTGCAGCGTGCAGCCGCACTCGCCGATGCCCGTGCCCACGAAATCGCGACCATCATCAGCAACGAGAACGGCAAGTCATTCACCGAGGCCCTCGGTGAAGCAAACCGTTCCGGAGAAATCATCCGCCTGGCTTCGTACGAGGGAACTCAGCTTTACGGCGACACTCTGCCGCTTGACGCCAACCGTGGAACCGGTTTCGACAAGATCGGTTTCACCATTCCTCAGCCGGTGGGCATTGTTGTGGCCATTGCGCCTTTCAACTACCCGGCACTTCTGGTTTTGCACAAGGTAGCACCTGCCCTGGCCGCAGGTAACGCGGTCGTCCTCAAGCCGGCACGTGCCACTCCACTTACCGCCCTGGCAATTGCTCAGTGCTTTGTCGATGCCGGCCTACCAGACGGAGTTTTGAACGTCATCACCGGTCCAGGAGGACAGATTGGTGACGCGCTGGTCCGCGACAAGCGCGTTCGCAAGGTTAGCTTCACCGGATCCACCGCAGTGGGAGAGCACATCGCTAGCATCGCCGGAATTAAGAAACTCTCGCTCGAACTGGGAGCATCCGGCCCGGTAGTGGTCCTTGAGGATGCCGACATCGAGGCAGCTGCACACGCAATCAGTCTCGGTGGATTCATCAACGCCGGTCAGGTTTGCATCAGCGCCCAGCGAATCATCGTTGCCGAAAAGATCATGGACGACTTCGTCGCGGCTCTCAAGCCAAAGGTTGAAGCGATTCGCATTGGTAACCCATTCACCGAGGGCGTCAATATCGGTTCGCTCATCAGTGAGGGCGAAGCAAAGCGCGTCGAGCAGTCGATCCAAACCGCGGTTGCCTCCGGTGCTCGTCTGGTTACCGGTGGTCAGCGCGACGGTGCCTTTGTCCAACCAGCAATCGTTGCAAACGTCGACCCATACTCGGCGTTTGCACAGGACGAACTTTTTGGTCCTGCGGTATCAATCAGCGCGGCCAAGGATGTGGGTCACGCAATTGAGCTGGCAAACAGCACCATTTATGGTCTAGGCGCTGGCGTGTTCACAAACAACATGGCTAACTCCATCCGGGCTATGCGCGAAATCGAATCCGGTGTGGTGCACATCAACTGGACTCAGCTATGGCGAGCAGACCTGATGCCATACGGCGGCTTCAAGGCCAGCGGTATCGGCAAGGAAGGCCTGCGTTCCGCAGTTTCTGAAATGACCGAAATCAAGACCGTGATCATGCACGGAACCCCCTGGGCTTAACTCCCGGACAACCAAACCAACCTTCAAACCAAGCAAGCTAAAGAGGTAAAAATGAGCGCCAAGGGTCAAACAATCCGTCTCACAGTGGCTCAGGCCGTGGTGAAGTACATCGCCGCCCAGTACTCGGTCTCCGATGGCGAACGACGTCGCTTCGTGCCGGCAGCCTTCGGTATTTTTGGCCACGGCAACGTTGCCGGCCTCGGCCAGGCCTTGGACGAGTTCAGCGACGAACTGCCGTTCATCCAGGGCCGCAACGAGCAGGCTCTTGCTCACGCCGCTATCGCCTTTGGCAAGGCCACCAAGCGTCGTCAGACCCTGGCCGTTACCGCTTCTATTGGACCGGGTGCCTTGAACCTTGTAACCGCTGCTGGTTTAGCTACGGTCAACCGCCTACCGGTGCTACTGCTGCCTGGAGACATTTACGCCACCCGTCGTCAAGGCCCAGTGCTTCAGCAGCTGGAAGACCCGAGCGCGCCTGACATCTCGGTGAACGATGCTTTCCGCCCGGTTAGCAAGTTCTTCGACCGCATTACCCGTCCAGAGCAGTTGCTCACCAGCCTTCCGATGGCTTTCCGCGTTCTTGCCAACCCGGTAGAAACCGGAGCAGTAGTCGTGGCGCTTCCACAGGATGTGCAGTCGTACTCCTACGATTTCCCAGTCGAATTCTTTGAGCCTCGTGACTGGAAGATCCGTCGTCCAGAGCCAGAGGCAGACGATATCGCTGCCGTCGCCGAGGTACTCCGCGGAGCAAAGAAGCCAATCATCATCGCCGGCGGTGGAGTCATCTACTCCGACGCTACCGTTGAGCTGGAGGCTCTGGCCGATGCCACCGGCATCCCAGTGGCTGAAACCTTCGGTGGCAAGGGCGCTGTCCAAAAGAAGGCCGACTGGGCCGTCTGGGGTATCGGACTCGAGGGCTCGCCTCAGACCAATCGACTTGCAGAGCAGGCCGATGTCGTCCTACACATCGGTACCCGTCTGACCGACTTCACCACCGCCTCGCAGTCGATCTTCCAAAACCCAGACGTCAAGTTTGTGTCGATCAACGTCAGTGAATTTGATGGCTACAAGCAAGGTGCGAAGGCGATTGTTTCCGATGCGCGCCTGGGAATGGATGCCCTACGCGAGGCCCTCGCTGGTTACCGAGTTCCAACCGAGTGGAGCGAAGAGGTTGTTCGTCGCAATGCAGCCTGGGTGGCCGTGCGCGATGCCGCAATCGATCCAAACGTGGACTTCCAGAAGCTTCCAATCCACGACCCAGATGGCACCGATGCCATCATCACTCAAGGCCAGATGATCGGTGTCATGCAAGAGCACGCTCAGCCTGGCGACGTAGTTATCGCTGGCGCCGGTGGCCCTCCGGGAGACATTCAGAAGGTTTGGGACGCAACCGAAGGTCGCTTTGCTCACCTGGAGTTTGGCTTCAGCTGCATGGGATACGAACTGCCGGCCGCAATCGGTGTGCGCTTCGCAGACCCAAACCCGAAGCACCGAATCACCACTTTCATCGGCGATGGCACCTTCTTGATGGCACCGACCGAGCTTGTGACAGCAGCCCAGGAGGGCTTGCCACTGACCATTCTGGTGAGCGAAAACCACGGTTACCAGGTGATTCGCCGACTACAGATGTGGCGCGTAGGCAACAACTTCGGCAACGAGTTCCGCTACCGCAAGGACTCGGACAACATCGTGGAGTCGATCCAAGAGCAGTCTGGTTCGCCTCGCCTCGAAGGCAAGTACCTGGACGTAGACCTGGTATCAATCGCTCGAGGACTCGGGGCCCTGTCGTTGCGCGTGCGCACCGTGGATGAATTCCGTGCGGCACTGAATGACACTCGTGATCACGCTGGTCCAGTGGTGATCGTGGTTGCCACCATCCCGCACGCAAACCTGCCGGCAAGCGAAGTTTGGTGGGATGTCGAGCCTGCTCAGGTGGGCGAAGGTCCTTGGCTCGATGAGGTACGCGCTGACTACAACGCAGGTCGCAAGAACCAGCGTTGGCACGGATAGGGGAAATGGTGGCTAAGCGCACTCCCCTAGATAACGGAGCTTTCAAGGCCCGATTGGCCGCCGGCGAGACAGTTCACGGAATATTCTCCGGTCTGGCTTCGCCGATGGCCGCCGAGGTTGCCGCGGCTGCCGGCGCAGACTTCGTCCTGCTCGATTTGGAGCACGGCGGTGGCGGAGAAGAACAGGTTGGACCAACCGTTGTCGCCACTGGTGCCTACGGAGTGCCAACTCTGGTTCGGGTTGAAACAGGTGAGCGAATCCGCATTGGTCGCGCACTGGATTCTGGTGCCGCCGGAATCATGGTGCCACGCATCACCAGCGCTACCGAGGCAGAGGATGCCATTGCTCACTTCCACTATCCCCCGTTTGGTGACCGTGGCGTAGCCAGCTACAACCGAGCCGCGGCATGGGGAATGAATCCTGCCGCCCTGGATGGTCGCTGTACTTCAACCGCAATTGTTCAGATTGAGACACTCGGAGCATTGGCTGATGTCGAGCGAATTGCGGCAATCGAGGGGGTCGACGTGCTGTTCGTTGGACCGCTCGACCTGAGCTACGCTCTCGGTGCCCCAAGGGATTTCACCGGCGTTAACTTTGTAGCTGCCTTAGAAAAAGTGGTTTCCGCAGCGAAGACCCACGGGGTGACTCCCGGAATTCTTGCCGGAGATCTGACTGCAGCAAAACGATTCATGGACATGGGATTCCGATTCATCGCCCACTCTTCCGATTCGGTTCTGCTGGCCCGGTCCGTAACTGAAACCCTAAAGGCGGTGCGCTAAATGTCGCTTGTTGTATCTCTCGGTGCCGTTGATCAGGAATTGGTCGAACGAGTTCTTGGCTCCAACCACACCCTGGTACAGGAACCCTCGGACGCCGATCTAGCAGTTGCCGTTGGAGCGATTGTTCGCGCCAGCGTTACCGTAGACCGAGCAATGCTGGACCGCATGCCCAGGTTGCGGGTGCTCGCTCGTACCGGTGTAGGCACCGAGCGAGTTGACCTAGTCGCCGCATCCGACCGCGGCATCCCGGTTGTAGTCACCCCCGGCAGCAACACCAATGCGGTTGCCGAAGGAGCATTAGCTCTGGCGCTACACATTTTGAAGCAGATTCGCCCGCTCACAGACCTAGTGCGCGAAGGCAACTGGGACCAGCGCGGTCGTTTTCCGCTGGGTGATATCGAGGGTTCGACTGTGGGCATCATCGGCTACGGTCGAATCGGCCGGCGCCTTGCCAGCATCGTTACCGCAATGGGTGCCAAGGTGATTGCCTACGACCCAATCGCTGACATTCCAAAGGACCAGCGCGCGGCAACCGTCGATGATTTGCTCAAGGTGTCCAACATTGTGTCGCTTCACGCACCACTGACCGATGACAACCACCACATGCTGAATCGCGAGTCCATCGCGCTGCTGCCCCAGGGGGCCATCGTGGTCAACTGCGGCCGTGGTCCGCTTATTGACCTTGATGCCGCTTTGGAACACCTCAACAGTGGCCACCTCGGTGGGCTTGGTCTAGACGTGTTTGATGCAGAACCGCCGACGATTCATCCCGTTTTTTCACACCCAAATGTCGCGCTTACGCCACACGTCATGGGCCTCAGCCTCAAGGCGGCGGCGCAAACGTTTATCGATGCCGCCCAAGGCGTGCGCGATGTTCTGGATGGACGTGAGCCGGTAGCCCGCGCCAACTAGGCAAGCCGAACCCACGCACATCCTCAAAGCCGTGAACCGGCGTCAGCAACAAGAATCAATGACTCAAAGGAAGTAACCACTATGGGAAAACGCATCGCCATCACCGGCGCAACCGGTTTTGTCGGCAGCAATGTTGCCAAAATCCTCATGGAGTATGGTCACTCCGTAGCCGGCCTGAGCCGCCGACCAATGGACGCCCCTTTCCCAATGGTCGTGGTGGACTTCTCATCTCAGGAGTCGTTGGACTGGGCTCTTGCCGGCTTCGACGCGGTGGTTCACTGTGCCATCAATAACGACTGGACCAAACTGAATCAGGACCCGGAGCTGGCTTTCGATAGCTACGTGGGTATGACCAGTCGTGTGGCACGTGCTGCCCTAGCGAACGACGCCCAGATGGTCTACATCTCTACGGACTGGATTCTGGACGGCACCCAACACCTGGTGCCAGAGACTCAGAATGGTCATCCAATCAACTACTACGGCTTCTTGAAGGCAATGGGTGAACAGGTAGTACGTGACTTGCATCCTGTGGACGGCGCAGTTTGCCGTATTTCCGGCGTGATGGGGCGTCACCAGCTGGCCGCCGAGGGCCCTCGAAAGCAGGACCCGGGGCTTGGCCATTTCGTGTACTCGATCGTTGAGGCGATTCAGGCCGGTGAGGACTTCACCGTCTGGAACGGCCCAAACATCAACGAGGTAGCCTCGATGTCGCTGGCGGCCGAGATCGGTGCGGAAATTGAGCGAGTAATTTCTCGACGGGTAGGCGGCAACCTCCACCTCGTCAGCGATGACGCAGTGCCGCGTTTCGAACTGGCCAAACTGGTCTGCGAGATCTTCAACCTGGATCAGAGCCTCCTGCACCAGGGTCCGCCAGCCCCAGAAGACCTGTTCCCAGAGCCAGTGCCGGTAGACACCACCTTCAGCAACAAGATCACCAAGCAGAAGCTGGGCCTTGGCCCGACTCCACTGCGCGCCCTACTGGAGGCGTTCAAGACCGAGCTCGAGACCGGCGTTTCCACTGCCTTAACCAAACCGGAGTAGCGGCAACTTCATGGCTCCCGCCCGGCTGTCTGCGGGTGGCTAGGCTGGAGCCATGCTCGCCATCACGCTCGGCATTATCACCGCCCTGGTTTACGGCTTTGCGGACTTCTTTGGCGCGCTGGCATCACGCAGACTCCGCCCAATTTTGGTCACCGGGCTTGCCGGTTGGGCTGGCCTCCTGGGCTTATTGGTCTTCACGGGTGCTGGACTGATGCACGCCAACTTCTCGGCGACCTCCATCTCAAATGGACTCTTGGCTGGCCTGTTCTCCGCGTTCGGTTTGGCTTGCCTGTATCAGGCGCTTGCCATCGGCCCAATCAGCATTTTGTCGCCCACCGCAGCCGTGGTTGGTGCCGTGATTCCAGCGATGATCGGCACCATCCTTTTGCACGAATCGTTCAAGCCCATGGCCTGGTTGGCAATCGGCCTGGTGCTGGTGGCAACGGTGCTGGTTGCCTACCACCCCAACCCAAATCACAAGATGGCACGACCGAACCTTCGGGGAATCCTGTTTGCCATCGGTGCCGGTGTGGGCATCGGTGCGGTACTGATCTTTTTGCATGCGACCCCTGCCGCCGATGGCGTTGCAGCGGTGATTCTGATGCGCGCCGAGAACGCCATAATCTTGGGAGCCGCGGCGGGTTACCTGGTGCTTACCAAACGAGAAAATATCCGGATTTTTGCTGACACCAGTGTCAGCATGTGGGTTATGATATTTGCAACCGGCGTTTTGGATGCCACGGCAAACGCACTTTTTGTTTGGGCCGCCACACTCGGTAGCCTGACCGTGGTCAGTGTTCTGACATCGCTTTACCCGCTCGGAACTATTTTGCTGGCACGGTTGGTTCTAAAAGAAAAACTGGCTCCCACTCAGGCCCTCGGCATCGGCCTGGCACTGGCAGCCAGCGCACTATTGGCTTTCTAAGACGCGGGCAACCGCAGAGGCTTTCTAAGATGCGGGCAACCGCAGAGGAGATTCAAATGGCAAAGCAGCTATTCAACCGCTGGGTTGGACTCATCTTTATCTCGATGGGAATCTCGCTCGTCATCATCGACGGCACCATCGTCAACACAATCTTCCCAACCGTCATTAAGGCCCTGAGCCTAACCAGCACCCAGGTGCAGTGGGTTCAGGAATCTTACGTGCTGGTATTCGCCTCGCTGCTGCTGATCTGGGGTTCGCTGGCCGACCGCTACGGCCGCCGCGCCATGTTGGTGCTCGGTGTAATCATCTTCGTCGCCGCATCGATGTGGGCCGGAACCTCCACCAGCGCCGACTCCATGATCATGGCCCGTATCGTCCAGGGCATCGGTGGTTCCATGGTTCTGCCAACCACGCTTTCACTGGTAAACGCCAACTTCCAGGGTCGCGAACGCGGCATCGCTTTCGCAATCTGGGGTTCCACCATCGGTGGAATGGTGGCAATCGGCCCGGTAATCGGTGGCTGGTTGGCAACCGCCTTCACCGATGGCTGGCGCCTGGCATTCAACGTAAACCTGCCGATCGGCATCATCATCGTGCTTGGCGTGCTGCTGGCCGTTCCAGAATCCCGCGGCGACAACAAGCACGACGGCATCGACATCGTCGGCGCCGCACTCTCGGTGGTCATGTTTTTCAGCCTGGTATTTGGTTTGATCGAAGGCCGCACCTATGGCTGGTGGAACGTGAACAAGCAGTTCGAACTGGGCGACTTCAAGTGGGCAACCAGCGGCATCAGCATCATTCCGGTTGCGCTTGCCGTGAGCATCCTGGCCACCGTGCTATTCGTTGCCTGGGAAAAACACCGAGCAATGCAGAGCAAGTCGGTTCTGCTTGACCTCAACCTGTTCAAGCTCGCCAGCTTCCGCAATGGCTCGATTGCCGCGCTGATCATCAGCATGGGTGAGTTCGGTGTGATCTTCGCGCTGCCACTTTGGTTGCAGAACGTCGAGGGCCTGTCAGCGGTCAACAGCGGCCTGGTCTTGCTCTGGCTGGCCGGCGGTGCGTTCCTGGCATCGGGTGCGGCCGGTTCGATGAGCGGCAAGGTTGCCCCGGCAATGGTGGTTCGCGTCGGTGTGCTGCTGGAACTGCTGGGCGTGGTTGGCACCGCTTTTGCCATCGGCATGGACGCCGGTTGGGGCTGGGTTGCACCTTGCCTGCTGGCGTACGGAATCGGTGTTGGTTTTGCAACGGCTCAACTAACCGGTGTGATCATGATCGACGTGAACCCTGCAATGGCCGGTCAGGCATCGGGCTCGCAGTCAACCGTGCGTCAGATTGGTTCGGCACTTGGTATCGCAGTGATTGGTACCACGCTGTTCACCGCCACTCAGAACATCCTGCTGGACAAACTGGACGCCCTGAAGTTGAACCCGCAGTTCTTTAGCTCCAGCGTGAAACAGGGCATCACCGATGCAGTTGTAGATTCCTCGGGTGGCGCAATTCCTGGCCTGAAGGCTCAGCTGGTTGCTCAGTCGCAGGGAATGCTGCCGGCTGGCACTGCTCAGAAGGTGGCAGAGGCTGCCGGAAGTGCGTTCAGCGAAGGCGCAAAGTGGGCGGCGCTGGCCGCAGCAGTGTTCCTATTCCTTGGCCTACTGAGCACCTTTAACTTAACTTCGAAGCAGCATAGTGAAGGATCCCACGCCGAATAAATTCGGCGAGACCCTCACCAAAACCCTCGTAGGTTGCCCTAAAGCGTTCGTCGTCAACGTACATCTGACCAAGCGCAATGTAGGCGGTAACGTCGGGAGTCCAGAAGTTGCAGATCCAGCGGTAATGCAAGTCAATTACCTGCTGGACCGCCTCCGAGTGTGGCTCCGCGCCTTCCGCCATAAACATGGTCAGTGCCACCGCGATCTCGCCGTGCTGGGCAAAGATGGCGCGCTGTTCCTGCAGAGTGAGCTTCGCCATACGACGCTGACTCTCTGCGAAATTGTCCGGCCAGCGCTCGGCGGCCTCGTCGGCATATGGGTTGGCATCAAACTGAGTGGAATCGGTGCTAGTCACTAAGAAAGTAAACCTTTAAATCTCTCTTAATAACAACGCCTAAAATCGGTAAACCCTGAAATCACAAAGGACTCACAGGAGTAAAGTTTCTCTTTGTGAATGACTCACTTATTCCTAAGCGGTTCCTGCTCGGTAAGAAGCTTTCAAACGAGAACCTAGAGGGGCAGTTGCTCCCGAAGTTCATCGCTCTTCCGGTGTTCTCCAGCGACCCGCTCTCCTCGGTGGCCTACGGTCCTCAAGAGCTGCTGATGATCCTCACCCTCGGTGGTGTCTCATTCCTGAGCTTTGCGCCAGGCATTGCAGCCGTGGTTGTGCTGTTGCTGACCGTGATTGTGCTCTCATACCGCAAGATCGTTGAGGCCTACCCAGGTGGTGGCGGTGACTACGAGGTTGCAAAGATCAACCTTGGAGACCGTGCGGCACTGATTGTTGCCTCCGCACTACTGCTTGACTACGTGATGACCGTGGCCGTGTCTGTGGCTTCCGGTACTGACAACCTGATTTCCGCATTCCCCGCGCTGGCACCGTTCCGCGTTGAGATTGCGGTTGTTTTCATCCTGCTGCTGACCGCGGTAAACCTTCGCGGCGTGAAGGAATCTGGTGTGGCATTCGCCATTCCAACCTATATCTTCCTTGGCTCGGTTCTAGCCATGATCGGCGCGGGTGCAGCCCGCCTGGCCATGGGTCACCAGCTGGTGTCACCATCGGCGCACTACCAGGTGCACGTCTACACCCAGGACCTGCAGGGTGCCACCCAGGCCGCAGTGATCCTTCTGCTGCTTCGTGCCTTTGCATCTGGATGTTCGGCGCTGACCGGTATCGAGGCTATCGCAAACGGTGTGCCCGCGTTCCGCAAGCCAAAGGTAAAGAACGCCCAGATCACCATGGTGCTTATGGGCGCTGCGGCGGTTACCATGTTCATCGGTGTTACCGCGCTGGCTCTAGCATCCAACGTTCACTACTCGGAAGACCCAGCATCCGGTCTTGTTGGCTGGCACGCCAACAGTGGCCCTCAGCTGACCGTCATGGCACAGATCGCCTACGCGGTCTTCGGTGCCAACTCGTTCATGTTCTATGTGATTCAGGCTGGAACCGCCGCGGTTCTGCTGCTTGCCGCCAACACCGCGTTCAACGGCTTCCCGCTGCTTTCGTCGGTGCTGGCCAAGGACGGCTTCGCCCCTAAGGCGCTGCTGACCCGAGGCGACCGCTTGGTTTACTCCAACGGTATGTTCTCACTGATGGCGGCGGCCCTGGTGCTGATGGTGGTCTACCAGGCCTCGGTGACCGGACTTATTCAGCTCTATATCATCGGTGTATTCACCAGCTTCACCGTGGGTCAGATTGGCATGCTCAAGCACTGGCGCCGAGGTAAGGCGGACGGCAGCATCCTGCCGCGAGACGCCAACAGCGGTCTGTTTATCAACGGCCTGGGTGCCACGCTGACCAGCATCGTTCTGGTGATCGTGACCATCACAAAGTTTGCGCACGGTGCCTGGCTGGTATTCATCATCATGCCGGTGCTCTACTGGGTGATGTACAACACCAAGCGTTACTACGCCGAGGTCGAGAAGGAAATCGCCCTAGACGAAAAGACCGTCTTTGGCAGCAAGGGCGACTACGCCGTTGTGATGATGGACAAGCTCAACAAGCCTCAGCTGAAGGCGCTTGACTATGCACTTTCTTCGCGTCACACCGAGATGGAGGCGATCCACATCGCCGTTGATCCGGAGCGCGCCAAGGCCTTCGAGCAGGAGTGGAAGGACATGGGAATCGGTGTGCCGCTGCGCATCATCGAAAGCCCATACCGCGAGTTTGCTGCGCCACTGATTGAGTACCTGTCCAACCACCGCCAGCTGAATGGCTCCGAGCGCATCAGCGTTTACCTGCCAAAGTTTGTGGTGGGTCACTGGTGGGAGCACGTGTTCCACAACCACCGCGCCAACCGCATCCGCAAGCAGCTGATGTACGTGCGCGGCGTGATGGTTACCCTGGTGCCTTGGCGCCTGGAGAGCGCGGACAAGGTGAACCTGTTTGAGCGACGCCCACTGCCTGGTGATGCCCGTCGCGGTGACGCGGTTCGCCCGGCTCGTCGTCGTCACGAGCGCGGTCGCAACATCGTCTCGCGCTTCCAGACCACCCGCAACCCGGATGAGCACGAGTAACAGCGACTTGCAGGACCTTCCCGTGTCCGAGACTCCATCGAAGACCGCAACCTCCTTCCCGCCCAAGCGCGCGTTCGGTTTGGTTTTTGCCGGTGGCGCCTTTGGCACCTTTGTGCGCCTAGGTTTTCAGCTGAGCCTGAACAATAATCTGGCGCTGCTCTGGGTCAATATTTTTGGCGCCGGATTCCTCGGCCTAATCAACGGTTTGGCCTCCCGCGCCGATAATCCACGCTTTGAGGGAACCAAGAAGTCTCGATTCGCGAGCGCCGAAAGCAAGTGGTTCTGGGGCGCCGGATTTGCCGGTGGTTTCACCACGATGAGTGGCCTGGCCCTGGCCTTTGTGCTGATGGTTGGCAACTTCGGTGCCATCTTCGGATTGGTCTACATCTTGGTTCAGTTTGTGGCTGGGCTTTTCGCCTACGCGCTGGGCTATCGCATCGGCAAGGGAGCGTGGCCGAGTGTTTAACCTTCCGGGAGCCGCCGCCTGGCTCCTAATCCTGTTGGCAACCGTGGTTGCCGGTGGCCTCGGCTCCATGGCCCGACTGGCCCTGAGCCACTGGCACGGCAAGTTGCCCTGGGGCATCCTGGTTGGCAACTCGGTGGCTTCGCTGGTTGCCGGTTTCGGATTCAGCCTTGGCTCCAGCTCTAGCTATGTGGGCCAGCAAATCACAGCACTGCTTATGCCGCTACTTTCGCTTGGCCTAGCCGGCGGCCTCAGCACGTTCAGCAGCTGGGCGGCACAGACCGTTCACTACTACCGCCAGGGCGATAACCGATTGGGCACCTACAACCTGCTGCTGAACCTTGTAGGGCCGGTTGCCTGTGTAATTCTCGGAGTGCTTTTGGGCGGGGTTCTGCTAAAATAACCCAAGGATTTCTTGGAGTTCCGCGCCAATTCGCGGTCATAGCAAAAAGATGGGGTCGTAGGCATGGGCCGTGGCCGTCAAAAAGCGAAGCACACCAAGGTTGCTCGCGAACTTAAGTACTTCAGCCCAGACACCGATCTGAGTGCACTTCAGCGCGAACTTGGTCACGAAGAGACCGCCGCTGGCGAACCAGACTACGAAGACAAGTGGGCGGACATGTACGCCGATGAGGACGAAGACGACACCGAGGACGACGAGGCAAAGCCTCGCCGCTAGTCGCTAGACAGCCAGAATTTGAAAACCGCCGAGAGTAATCTCGGCGGTTTTGCTATTCGGTGACGAACATTGGACGCGAAACGTTAGCGTCCGGGTCGTTTAGTAGCTTGCTGACGGCCTTAGGGTATTCGCCGCTGAGGATATCGTCCAGGGTCATCGATTCCAGAACCTGGCGCAACGCAACGCGCACCGCAAGCCAGACATCGTTTAGGTTTTCAGCTGAACCCTTGTAGCTGACTGCCTCTGGGCGAAGGCCGCGAACTGCGGCAAGCGGGCCATCCAGCACGCGCATGATGTCTGCCAACGCAATCGACTTTGGGCTGCGACTCAGGCGGTAACCACCCACGGCACCGCGCTGGCTGATGACGAATCCGGCGTGACGCATCTCGGTGAGGATTGCCTCAAGGAACTTGAAAGGGATCTCCTGGCCGGTGGCAATTTCCTCGCTCTTGATCAGGCGAGTTTCTGGGCCGTTGTAGGCTGCGGCCAACACTAGGAGGGCGCGAATGCCGTAGTCCACCTTGGCCGAGATCTGCATAGATTCATTCAAGCAGCGCAGTACCGCAGTGGGCAAATCAGGGTTGTCGACCGGAAATAATCGGACACAATCGGGGTAAACAATTTGCGTTGAGTTCCCCACCGGTCTAGTCTGAAATCATTATTCCTACTAAATCAGTAGAAAAAGTAGAAATCTCAACAGGAGAACGTCATGAACATTCGCAAGCTAAGCGTTGGAGCAGGAATTGCCGCCCTCATCGCGGCTGCTGTCATGGCTCCTTCCACATCTTTTGCCGCAAGCCACACCGCCCCTGTCAAGGCCGCGGCTAAGCCTTCCGCCACTGCCAAGGTGGTTCGCATCGGTTACTTTGGCAACCTCACCCACGCCCCTGCCCTAATTGCCCGCCAGCAGCAGCTATTCGAGAAATACCTACCTGGCGCCAAGCTGGAGTACACATACTTCACCGTTGGCACCGCGGAGATTGAGGCCCTCAAGGGAGGCGCACTGGACATCGGTTACGTGGGTCCAGGCCCAGCCATCAACGGTTACGTCACCACCCAGGGTCAACTGCTCAACATCATCTCCGGAGCCACCTACGGCGGTGCCCGCTTTGTAGTCAAGCCTGGCCTGATTGCCACTGAGGGTAGCCCGACCAAGGCGGAAATCGCTGCACTCGCCGGCAAGACCATCGCCGATCCTGGTGTTGGCGGAACCCAGGACATTGCGCTCAAGAGTTACCTCAAGACAAACGGCCTGTTTGCCAATGGTCAAAGCAAGGTGAACGTAAGCGGTTTGGCTAACGCCGACACCCTTACCCTGTTCCAACAGGGCAAGCTCGATGGTGCCTGGGTACCGGAGCCCTGGGCGACCCGACTGATCCAGGAGGGTCGCGGTAAGACCTTCGTGAACGAGGCGGACCTCTGGCCAAACCGCAAGTTTGCCACCACCGTTGTGGTTGCAACTAAGGCTTTCGAGAAGAAGTACCCTGGTTCGGTACGCGGCTTCCTTCAGGCCAACGAGGACGCAATTGCCTTCCTACGTGACCAGAGCAAGAGCGCGGACGCTATCGACCAGATCCAGGCCGAGCTACTGGCAAGCACCGGTAAGAAACTGACGCCGGCGGTAATTCAGTCGGCGTTGCCGGGGCTAACCTTCAACTCGGACCCGATCATTTCATCGGTGAAGCAAAACTTCACGGATTCAGTTGCACTAGGGTTCCTGCCAGGTGCCCAAGCCAGTGACATCAAGGGAATCTTCAACGTGGGCATCCTGAATTCAGTGCGTGCCAGCAAGAACTTCAGCCCAATCCAGGTGTCTGCAAACCTCAAGTAACACAGCAAGGAAAATATGAGCGCGCCGATTCTGAAAATCGAGCACCTGAGCAAGCAGTATGCCGCCGGTGGCCCCACCATCATCGACGACCTCAACCTCTCGCTGCAGCCAGGCGAGTTCGTGGCCCTAGTTGGGGCGAGTGGTTGCGGCAAAAGTACGCTGCTCAACATCCTCACTGGCCTGGAGACCAAGACCAGCGGAAACATAGACCTCGGAGCCGAGGCGGCGCTGATGTTCCAGGAGCATGCTCTTTTGCCTTGGCTTACCGCCGGCAAGAACATCGAGTTGGCCCTGAAGCTCGTGAATTACCCGAAGGCAGAACGCAAGGCTCGCGCCCAGCGGCTGCTGGAACTGGTGCACCTGCCACACGCCTACGACCAGCGCCCGCACGAACTCTCCGGCGGAATGCGTCAGCGCGTGGCAATCGCCCGCGCCTTGGCTCAGGGCCGCAAGATTCTGCTAATGGATGAGCCATTTGCGGCTCTAGATGCCATTACTCGCGATCTCCTGCACGAGGAACTGGTGCAGATCTGGGAAGAGACTGGACTCACCGTTTTGTTCGTGACGCACAATGTGCGCGAGGCAGTTCGCCTGGCACAGCGCGTGATACTGATGTCGTCCCGTCCGGGACGCATCATCAAGGAATGGCAGATTGAATCCGCCGAACCGCGGCGAATCGAGTCCAAGATTGTGAGCGACCTTTCACTGGTTATCACCGAAGAACTGCGTAAGGAGATTAAGCGCCATGGCTAAGGCAACCGAACACAGCTTCGAAGAAATCGGTGAACTGGCCGCTGGCCTAGACGCCCTAGAAACCGCCAAGGATGGTGGCGTCAAGCGCTCCGCTAGGGTGCTCAACTCGGTGGCGCCACTTCTGGCCGTTGCCGTGGTGGTAGCGGTCTGGCAGCTTGCTATTGTCATCACCAAAGTCCCGGGCTGGGTGCTTCCATCGCCGGATCAAGTTTGGCAGGCTATCGCGCGTCAGGCACAGAGCGGGCTGCTCTGGACCTCGGCCGGAAACTCGTTGCGCAAGGGTGTTGAGGGCTTCCTGATTGCCCTGGCAATTGGCCTGCCGCTCGGCATTGCCCTCGGCTTGAACAAGTGGCTGCGTGCCATCTTCCGCCCGCTGCTCACCGGTTTACAGCAGCTGCCATCGGTAGCTTGGGTTCCGGCGGCCATCATCTGGTTTGGCCTCTCGGACGCCACCATTTTTGCGGTTGTCCTGCTTGGCGCCACCCCGTCAATCGCAAACGGCTTGATCAGCGGAATCGACCAGATTCCACCCATTTACCTGCGTGCCGGTCGGGTACTTGGCGCCCGCGGAATTACCTACATTAAAGACATTCTGCTGCCGGCCGCGTGGCCGGGGTTCCTGAGCGGTGTGGAGCAGGGTTGGGCCTTCGCCTGGCGCTCCCTAATGGCTGCCGAACTGATTGCCATCAACCCGGCTCTCGGCCCCGGTCTCGGCCAGATGCTGGACACCGCGCGCCAGCTGGGCGACATGGCTTGGGTGCTCGGAACCATCCTGGTGATTCTCACAGTGGGTGTGTTGGTGGAGCGACTAGTCTTTGCACCTCTACGCAACCGCACGCTGCGCAACCGAGGATTAGTCCGGTAACGGCTGGTGCGCCAACAGCGGGTACGCCAAAGATTCAAATGAAATACCGCCCGGTAGAGATAACTACCGGGCGGTATTTTGGCTTTAGTGGTTACTGCGCAGCTCGGCTAATGCGGATCTGCTCCTTGCGGTCAACTACCTTGACGCGCTCGCGCGGAACCTCAACCACCCCACCGTTTACGCTCTTGTCGGCGTTGTGCGGGCGGCTTGCCACGATGCCGTATTCGGCACCCAGCGACAGCTCGTGAGCATTCAACCCCTGCCAGCCCTGCCAGGTGGTGTATTCCACCCCGCGGTCGTCCAGCGCCGCAAGTAGGTCCTCGGTGCTTGGGATTGCTGGTTCAGCGAAACCTGCTGCATCCGCAACCAGGTTTTCGATGGTCTCCATAGCATCACTCTTGGTGTGACCAATCAGACCAACCGGACCACGCTTGATCCAGCCGGTCGCATAGAGTCCCGCAACCCGGTTGTCGTCGCCGTCGATGACGCGACCACCCTGGTTGCGAATCACACCGTACTCGTGGTTGAAAGGAACCTCTGGGAGCTCGCTGCCCCAGTAGCCGATGGCACGGTAGACGGCCTGCAGGTCATAGTCACGGATGTCTTCGGTGCCAACCACCTTGCCGTTTACTCCAGCACCGGCTGGGCCTTCGGCCGGCTTGGTGCGCTCAAACTGCATTCCCGAGACCTTGCCGTCGGTGCCAGTGATGGCCACCGGCTTGCTCCAGAAGTGCAGGTGGAGGCGGCGCTTGGCACCGGTCTGCTCGCGCTCGCGCCAGCTGTTCAGCACTCGGGCCATGACTCGGTGCTGGTTGGTTACGCCCTCGGCATCCTCATCAAACCAGTTCTCCGGGAAGTCCTCGTCGTAAAGAACGATGTCTAGGTCGTTTACTTCACCGAGTTCGCGGAGCTCGATCGGCGAGAACTTGATGCTGGCTGGGCTCCGGCGGCCAAAGACGTGAACGTCGGTGACCGGGGAGGCCTTGAGGCCCTCGTAGACGTTGGCCGGGACATCGGTGGTCAGTAGGTCGTCCGCCTGCTTAGCAAGCATGCGGGCTACGTCCAGCGCCACGTTTCCGTTACCGAGAACCGCAACCTTCTGTGCGGTGAGCGGCCAAGTGCGAGGCACATCAGGGTGACCGTCGTACCAGCTCACGAAATCGGCAGCACCGAAGGAGCCATCGAGTTCGATGCCCGGAATGTTCAGCTGTGCGTCCTTGATGGCGCCGGTGGCAAAAATCACAGCGTGGTAGTGGTTACGAACATCTTCAAGAGTGATGTCTTTGCCAAACTCCACGTTGCCAAAGAAGCGGATGGTTCCGGCATCCAGCATCTCATGCAGCGAATTCACGATGCCCTTGATGCGAGGGTGGTCCGGGGCTACGCCGTAGCGGATCAGGCCGTATGGAGCCGGCAGCATATCAAAGAGGTCAATCGTGACGTTCTCGTAGGAGTTGGCCAGGATGTTGCCGGCGTAGATGCCAGCCGGGCCCGCGCCAAAAATGGCCACGCGAATGGCTTTGCTCATTTAGTTGTCTTCCTTAGTTTGCAAGTTCAATTTCAGCAGCAAAACCCGCTGGCGCCAAATGGCTGCGCAACACGACGTCACCGATGACAATCACGGCCGGGGAGCGCACTCCGCGATCCGCCGCAATCTGTGCAATGGTCTCTAGGGTGCCGAAGCTGGCGCGCTGGTTGACTCCATAACCATCCTCGATGATGGCGACCGGGCAACTCGGGCCGCGCTCCCCCGCAGCAAGTGCGGCGGCAATTTCAGGCAATAGCGTGACGCCCATCAGAACCACAACCGTGTGGTCGCGGCCACCGGCAACGGCGTGCAAGCCGCCGGTTTGCTTGTCTAGCGTGTGGCCGGTGATGACGCTGAATCCGGTTGCTAGGCCGCGGTGGGTTAGCGGGATTCCGGCAGCAGCCGGCACCGAGATGGCGCTAGTGATACCAGGCAAAACCTCGACGGTGATGCTGTTGTCCTGACAGTAGTCAAGTTCTTCGCCGCCGCGGCCAAGAACGTAAGGGTCGCCGCCCTTGAGGCGCACCACTCGGTGGCCGGCCTTGGCCTGCTGCACCAGGATGCGGTTGATTTCATCCTGCGGAATCGGGTGGTGATCCGGCAGCTTGCCAACGTTGATGATTAGCGCGTTTGGTGCCAGGTCATCCAGCAGGTCGGTTGGCCCGAGGCGGTCTGCGACGACCACATCCGCGCCTTTCAGCAGGGCGAGGCCGCGGGCGCTGATCAGGCCAATATGGCCGGGGCCACCACCAACCAGGGCAACCGTTCCCGGAACTTGCGCTGCACCGATTTGGCTGAGTGGCGAGTTGGTTTCCAGCGCAGTTTCAAGGCCAAGGTCGCGGCTACGGGCCGCGTTCAGTTCGCCGCTCTCAAACAACCCGGCGATGGCATCGCGCAGCGCCATTGAACGACGTGGGTCGCCGCCACCGAAGCTGGCGACGGTGAGGCCATCGTGTCGGGTTGCTGCCGGCACCCAGGCGCTGGAGTCCTCCGCTACGGCCGCGTTCACGCAGAAAATCCTGGCGGCATCACACTCTGCAGTAACCGCTTCGTCTACGACGGCATCGGAGGTTGCGGTGTGCACCAACCAGGCGCATTCGGTGTCTCCCGGTTGGAAGCCTCGGTGCTGCCAGGTCAACTGGCCGGCAATGGCAAGGTCCGCGATCTCCGCAGACGCCACCGGTGAAACCACCACAACATCGGCCCCCGCCTGCAGCAGCCCTTTGACCCGGCGGGTACCCACGGCACCGCCACCGACGACAAGCACGCGCTTGCCTTCGAGGCGAAGACCCAGTGGATAGATGGACATTTCGATGCTTTCGAGCGGTTTGATCTGCCGAGGCTAGATTGCGAAATCGTTCTGCGCGGTGTGGATACCGGCGGCCAGGGTCGCGCCGTCCTGCGGGTGAATCAGCAGGAATGCACCCGAACGGCGGTTCTGGGCGTAGTCATCGATCGGCACGGCAGCGGCTAGGCGCAGGCTGGCGTGACCGATGTCGTTGATCTCCAACTTGTCCGCTGGGTCAATCGCCAGGGTGTCCAGATTGCGGCGGCCCTCGATGGCACTGACGATCACCTGAGTGGTGACGGTTCCGGTCTTGAGCAGCAGGCGCTGCCCGGCAACCAGCGGTCGCGGGTCCAGCCAAAACAGTTCGCCGGAGAGGTTGTTCACCGGTTCCGACAGCGTTCCGGCGGCCGCAATAACTGCACCGCGGGCCAGGTCAAACTGGTCCGCCAGTTCCAGTGCGACGGACTGCGGGGCAAAGGCGGTGGCCACCTTTTTGTCGGCAATGGCGATGCCGGTGACGGTGGTCTTGAAACCACCCGGGTAGAGCTCAACGGCGTCTCCCACCGAGATCGAACCCGACGAAATCTGACCGAGGTAACCGCGGTAGTCGCGCAACGAATCGGCTGTGGCTGGGTCGGCTGCGACGCTCGGTGCCAGTGCACCCTGGGGACGCAACACGTACTGGACCGGCAGGCGGAATGGGTCGTCCGCGGCCTGAAGTTCATCGATCGCCGGTAGCGATTCCAGCAGCTCAAGCAGGGTTGGACCCTGATACCAATCGGTGTGCTCCGAACGCTGCACGACGTTGTCGCCAACCAGAGCGGACACCGGAATGGCGTGAATGCCACTCAGGTTTAGCTCGCGGGTGATGGTGGCCAGCTGGCCCAGGATGTCATCAAATACCTGCTGCGAGTAGTCAACGAGGTCGATCTTGTTGACCGCAACAATCACGTTTGGAACGCGCAGCAACTCAACCACCGAGAGGTGGCGGCGGGTCTGCTCCAGCACGCCGTGGCGGGCATCGATGAGCACGATCACAGCATCCGCGGTGGCGGCACCGGTGACCATGTTGCGGGTGTACTGCACGTGACCCGGGCAGTCGGCAAGGATGAAGCTGCGCTCGGCGGTGCTGAAGTAGCGGTAGGCAACGTCGATCGTGATACCCTGCTCGCGCTCGGCACGGAGGCCGTCGGTAAGGAGCGCGAGGTCTAGCCCGCCCTCGTCGCCACCGAATCCGCGCTCGGCGCTGGTGCGGGCAACCGCCTCCAGCTGGTCTACCAGAACGGACTTGCTGTCGTGCAGCAGGCGACCAACCAGGGTGCTCTTGCCGTCATCCACCGAGCCAGCGGTAGCGAAGCGGAACAGGCCGCGCGCGGCTTCCAGTGTTCCTGAAGCGGCGGTTCCCGAAGCCGTGGTTCCGGCGGAAATTTCTTGGGCACTCATTAGAAGTAACCCTCCTTCTTGCGGTCTTCCATAGCTGCCTCGCTGATGCGATCGTCGGCGCGCGTGGCACCGCGCTCGGTGAGGGTGCTGGCGGCAACCTCGATGACGACGTCGGCGATTGAAACCGCGTGTGATTCCACGGCACCGGTGCAGCTCATGTCACCCACGGTGCGGTAGCGCACAAGGCGGGTTTCGACGGTCTCGTTTGGTTCAGGCATCGACACCGGACCAACCGCGCGCCACATGCCGTCGCGGCGATAGACCTCGCGCTCGTGCGCCAGGTAGAGCGGCGGCAGTTCGATGCCTTCGCGCTCGATGTAGCGCCAGATGTCCAGCTCGGTCCAGTTGGAAATTGGGAAGGCGCGAACGTGCTGACCCGGCAGGTGGCGACCGTTGTACAGGTTCCAGAGTTCCGGACGCTGGTTGCGCGGATCCCACTGGCCAAATTCGTCGCGCAGGCTGATGATGCGCTCCTTGGCGCGGGCCTTGTCCTCGTCGCGGCGGGCGCCACCGAAGACGGCGTCGTACTTGCCCTCGGTGATTGCATCCAACAGCGGCAGAGTCTGCAGCGGGTTGCGGGTGCCGTCCGGACGTTCAAACAGGATGCCGCGGTCGATGTAGTCCTGCACGCTAGCAACAACCAGTTTCAGGCCTAGGCGATCAACGGTGCGGTCGCGGAAGTCGATTACCTCCGGGAAGTTGTGGCCGGTGTCCACGTGGAGCACCGGGAACGGAACCTTGCCCGGATAGAACGCCTTGGCGGCCAGGTGCAGAACCACCACCGAGTCCTTACCACCCGAAAACAGCAGAACCGGACGCTCGAACTCGGCAACCACCTCACGGATGATGTGGATCGCCTCGCTCTCCAGGGTGTCCAGCAGGCTCAGGTGATTCGGCGACGCTTTCGAGGCGTCCGAAGAAGTCAGATTGCTCATAGGTGTAGTCCACACTCCACTTTGCCGGTGCCGGCCCAACGGCCGGATCGAGGGTCTTCGCCAGGGGCAACCGGCTTGGTGCATGGCTCGCAGCCGATGCTCGGGTAGCCGTGCTGCAGTAGCAGGTTGGTTGGTACCTTGTGCTCGGTGGCGTAGTCGATTAGTTCGTCGAAGGTCCAAGCGGCCAGCGGGTTCACCTTGACCAGGCCGTTTTTGTCGTCCCAAACCACCAGTGGGGTGTTGGCACGAGTCTCGGCTTCGTCGCGGCGGACACCGGTGAACCAAACTTCGAAGTGCTGCAGCTGGTCTGTCAGCGGCTGCACCTTACGAAGCGCGCAGCACTGGTTTGGGTCGCGCAGGTAGAGCTTCTCGCCATACTGGGCATCCTGCTCGGCAACGGTCTGCTTCGGCTTGACGTCCAGAATACGAACCGGCAGCGAACGCGCCACTTCGTCGCGGGTGGCATAGGTTTCCACAAAGTGGTAGCCGGTGTCTAGGAACAGCACCTCGACGTTTGGCAGCTGGTCGGCGACGATGGCGGGCAAAACAGCGTCTGCCATCGAGCAGGCAACCGCGGCGGCATCCACGGCGAAGTTCTTGGCAGCCCAGGCGATTACGGCCTCGGCTGTTGCCTCTGGAGCATCAGGGTTGGCTTCGCGCAGCGAGTTCAATTCGGCGGCGCCGGCTTCGGCGAGCGCCTTCAATTCCTCGACGGAACGCTTGGCGGTCAGTTGTACGGTCACTTCAGCAACTCCTCGTCTGCGCGGTGTGCCCACTGGGCAAAGGTTTCGCCGGCATCCTTGTTGGCGTCATAGGTGCGTACCACGCGCTCCACGTACTCGGTGAGGTTGGCTGCTGTCACCTTGAGGCCACGAACAGTTCGGCCGAGGCCGGCTTCGTCGCGGTCCTGGCTGGCAAGACCGCCACCCAGGTGCACCTGGAAGCCAGGCTCCTGGCCGCCATTGCCATCCGGAAGCAGCTGACCCTTCAGGCCGATATCTGCGGTCTGAATGCGGGCACAGCTGTTTGGGCAGCCGTTGATGTGCAGCTTGATTGGCTGTTCCAGGTTTAGGTCGGCCGTGGCCTTGTCCAGGATCGGAATCGAGCGAGCGGCAAGCGCCTTGGTCTCAACGATTGCAAGTTTGCAGTATTCGATGCCGGTGCAGGCGATGGTGTTGCGGCGGAAGTTACCTGGCTTCACCTGAAGGCCTAGGCCCTCAAGTCCGGCAACTACCGCGTCCACGTTTTCGGCCGGAATATCCAGCACCACTACCTTCTGGTGTGCGGTGAAAGCCAGACGCTTGGAGCCATTGGCCTCCAGTAGGTCGGCCAGTGCCAACAGGGTTTCACCGTTTACTCGGCCAACGCTCGGTGCGGCACCAATGTAGAACTTGCCGTCCTTCTGCGCGTGTACACCGATGTGGTCACCCGGGGTGGTTGGGGTAGGTGCTGCTGGGCCGTCAGGTAGCGGAGTGTTCAGGTACTCGGACTCCAGGACCTGACGGAATTTCTCCACACCCCAGTCCATGACCAAAAACTTGAGGCGGGCCTTGTTGCGCACGCGACGGTAGCCGTAGTCACGGAAAATCTGGCAGACGCCGTGCCAAACCTCGGCAACGCGATCAGGCGAAACCCAGACGCCCAGACGCTCGGCCAGGTGCGGGTTGGTGCTTAGGCCACCGCCCACCCAGAGGTCAAAACCAACACCGAGCTCCGGATGCTCCACGGCGACGAACGAAACGTCGTTGATTTCGTGAACCACGTCCTGGCTTGGGTGGCCGGTGATCGCGGTCTTGAACTTGCGCGGCAGGTTGGCAAGCTCTGGGTCACCGATGAATCGGTCGGTGATTTCGCGGATGATTGGGCTGACGTCAATCAGCTCGTCCGCGGCCACTCCGGCAACCGGCGAGCCAAGAATGATTCGTGGAACATCGCCACAGGCTTCCTCGGTGCCAAGGCCAACGCCCTCAAGGCGCTGCCAAATCTGTGGCACGTCCTTGATGTCAATCCAGTGGTACTGGATGTTCTGGCGGTCACTGATGTCGGCGGTGTTGCGGGCATTCTGCACCGAGATATCGGCAATCACACGCAGCTGATCGGTGGTGATGCGGCCGCCATCGATGCGTACTCGCATCATGAAGTACTTGTCTTCTAGGTCCTCGTCTTCAAGCAGAGCGGTCTTGCCGCCGTCGATGCCCTCGCGACGCTGGGTGTATAGACCCCACCAGCGCAGACGACCGTTCTTGTCGGTTGGGAAGATGCTGTCAAAGCCGTGCTTGGAGTAGTAGCTCTCCACGCGCTCACGGACGTTCAGGCCAGGGTCGGCCTGCTTCCACTGCTCGTTTGGGTTGAGCGGCTCCTTGCCGTCCACCTTCCACTGGCCATTTGGGCGAACCTCGCGCACAACGCGCTCCGGCCTGGCTGCAGGCACAGCTGGCACTGCGGCTGCGGCGTTTGGCTCGGCTGGTTTGTCAGTCATGGTTATCCCCAAAATTGCGTGATATCGGTGGTGATTAAATCTTCGCCGGAATCGCCCTCAACCCCAAGCCGGCCTGCAACATTGCGTAACCGCAAAGCCGCCCCTTGGTATCGTTTTGCACATGGCCAAGCACGCGCTAATCACCTCCCACGGAACCGATAATTCCGTGGGTTCGGCCGTCATCAGTGCGCTTGTGGCCGCGGTGGCCGCGGAGCTGACCGAATACTCGGTGCATGAGACCTACGTTGACGTGCAGCAACCGCAGTTGGCTCAGGTTTTAGCGGAACAGTTGGCGGCCGATCCGGACGGCGAATTTTCGGTGGTACCGCTGCTACTTGGCACCGGATTTCACGTCCGAAATGACATGGCGCAGGCAGTCCGCAGCCTGCAGAAGGATTTCCCCGAGGCTCGCATCGGACTCAGCCGCGCGCTCAATGCTGACGCGGCGGTTATCAGCGTGCTAGTCAACCGCCTGTTGGCTGCCGCCGATGGTGGGCTCCAACCAAGTGACATCGTCGTTTTTGCTACCGCGGGAAGCAGCGACACCGAGGCCGTGGCACGGGTTACCGATCTATATCTAGATTTTGCTCAGGCGGTTGAACAGGCTGCGCCGGGCACCCGCACCGAGTTGGCGTTCCTGAGCGCCGCCGAACCACGGCTCAAAGACCTGGTCCCAAAGCTGAAATTCCAAAATCCGAAGGCCCGAGTACTGGTTGCCACGCACCTGCTGGCACCAGGTTTTTTCAACGACTTGGCCAATAAGGCTGGCGCCCACAAGGTAGCTGAACCGCTGCTAGCTCCAAATCAGCCGGCCCCGCGCGAACTAGTGCAGCTGGTTGCCAAGAGAGTGCGCGAAGCGGCGGAACCTGCAACCTCGCTGGGTTGCGTCAAGCCGTTCGGGCCCGCTTGGAGCTGCGTGTCCGGTTGCTCCAAGCCCTGCGGCTAGGCGGCTGCGGCCTCCGGCTTTGGGTCTGCCTTGACGGTGAAGGCCAGGCCGACACCGACGATGGCAATGACCAAGCCGATCACAAACGCACCGTGCGAACCGTTTGCCAAACCCGAGATACTGGCGGTCTGAGCGGTACCACCCGAAAGCATGGTCAGCACTGCAACAAAGCTCGCGGTTCCAGCAGCACCGGCAACCTGCTGCACAACACCCATGGTTGCGCTGGCGTGACTGTATAGGTGACCCTCAACTGCGCTCATCGCGGTACCAAACAGAACCGGGAAGCAGAACGAGAGGCTGACGCTCAGCAGGGTGTACGCAATGAACACCAACCAAAGCGAAGTACCGACACCGAACAGGGACATGATTCCCACCGAGGCAGCAACACCCGCCATCGCTGGAACCAGGGTCTTGCGAGCACCGTGACGGTCGTAAAGCATGCCGGCAACTCCACCAAGTAGGCCCTGTAGCAGGCCACCAGGCATCATCAACAGACCGGTCTGCAGCGCGGTGGCACCGAGCACACCCTGAACGTAGATAGGGACGATGATGATGGTTCCGAAGAGACCGGCCATCAGTGCCACCATCAAGAGGATGGAGTTACGGAAGGCTGGCGACCTAAAGGTACCAAGGTCAAGCAGTGCCGCATTCTGCGGCGCCAACTTGAGCTGGCGAAGCACAAACCAGGTGACGATGAGTGCACCTGGGATGATGGCCAATAGTGGGTTGATGGTGGCATCGCCGCGGACGGCTGGGCCGACCTCGGAGAGTCCGTAAACCAGAGCCGAGAAGCCGACGCCACTGAGCACCAGAGAGAAAATGTCCAAGCGGATCGGACCCGGCTCGTGCTCCAGGTGCAGCCACTTGCCACCAACCAGGAATGCAACTGCCGCGATTGGCAGCACCCCCCAGAACAGCGCGTGCCAACCCCAGGCCTGAACAATCAGACCGGAAGCTGCCGGACCAAGCGCCGGAGCAACCGAGAAAACCAGGCTGATCTGGCCCATGACCTGACCGCGCATGTCTTCCGGTACCACCTTCATCATGGTGGTCATGAACATCGGCATCAGCAGCGCGGTACCCGCGGCCTGAAGCACGCGACCCGTCAGCAGGACCTCAAAATTGCCAGACAGCGCGCCAAGCAAAGTACCGGCAGTAAAAATTCCCATCGCCGCAAAAAACAGCACACGGGTGGAATGCTTAGACTGCAGATAGCCGGTCACCGGAATGATCACGGCAACGGTAAGCAGGAATGCCGCGGTCAGCCACTGACCCACCGAGGCAGTGATGTTGAGATCCTTCATGATCGAAGGCAGCGCTACACCCAGGACCGTCTCATTCAGGGCGACAACAAAGTTGGCACCCAGCAGAATGAAGAGAATGCGGGCGGCCTCGGCCGGCAGTTTGCGGCGCGGAGCCTTGGCTGGCTTTGCGGAGTTAGACATGCAGGTACCTCGAAATCGGTGAAATTGCCAGCCTAACAGCGGGCAACTTATGAGTAAACCCTGTGCCCCCGCAAAAAAGTCCCGCGCTAGGTCCGAAAGCGGACAAGTAGTAGTGGAGGTAATGAGCTGGCCTATGAACCCGGGCTATGGAACCGGTCTAGATAACAGTGCTATCGCGAATCACAAGTTCCGGCTGATACATCACCTGACGGTGAGCGTGCTCTGCCCCAGTTTCAACCTCGTCCATCAGCAGGTCTACCGCGGTTGAACCTATCGCGGCCGCCGGCTGGCGAATCGAACTCAGGGACACAATCGCGGTCTCAGCAAAATCGATATCGTCATAGCCGATGATTGCAACATCTTCGGGCACTTTAACTCGAGCCTTAAACACAAAGGACTGCATTAGTCCCACGGCCAGCAGATCGTTGGCCGCAAAGATTGCGTCTGGCAGTTCGGCCACTCCCGCGGCTACCAGTTCGTCACCGATATCACGCCCGGCAAGCACGGTCATGGCTTTGCTCTCGATCACGCGCAGCGAGACACCGGAAACCTCTGCGATGGCCTCACGTGCTCCGGCGAGGCGGTCCTGAACCTGCTTGATGTTCATTGGCCCGCCCACGAATGCGATGCGCTTGCGACCCTGTTCGATAAGGTGCTGTACCGCGGTTCGCCCACCGGCAACGTCATCAACACCCACCGAGCAACAAAGTTCCGCATCCGCCATTCGGTCTACCAGGACCGATCGGAAACCTTTGCTCTTGAGGTTGGAAACCAGACTAGTTCCGGTACCCGACGGCGAAACCAGGACACCAGCCATTCGCTGTTCTTCGAAGAGGTTGATGTACTTGCCTTCGCGGACCTCGTCGTTACCGGAGTTACCCACCAGCAGGGACAGCCCAAGTTCCATGGCTCGATCTTCGGCACCGCGAGCCAGTTCGGCGAAGAACGGGTTGGAAGAATCAAGGACTACTAGGCCGATGGTCTGACTCTTGCCCGCCTTCAACTGGCGCGCTGCGTCGTTGCGCACAAAGCCAAGCTGGGTGATTGCCTTGTTCACCTTTTCCAGTGTTTCGGCACGCACTTTCTCGGGGTTGTTCATGGCGTTGGATACGGTTCCAACCGCAACACCTGCCAGACGAGCGACGTCTTGAACGCTTGGGCGATTTGCCGTACTCATCGGGCCTCCATCCGAGTTTTGAATGATTTCAAAAATAATCGCCGTTTGAGGCAATTTGCTTTCTGACAGGCTACCGCACATCACCTTTATCAAGCCGTTATCTTTTGGAGTTGCAATGTTTGAGCTAATCCCGCTAACCTATTGAAACGTTTCACTTTGAGAGGTCCAAGACATGCTTTCCAACGAAGCCAAAGCAGCGCTCTTCCAGCAGTTAGACCAGCAGGCAATTGAGTTGCCATCCTGGGCGTTCGGTAACTCCGGCACCCGCTTCCGAGTATTTGGCTCCCCTGGGACCCCTCGTGACCCGTTCGAGAAGCTGAGCGACGCAGCTCAGGTTCACAAGCACACTGGTATTGCACCAACCGTTGCACTGCACTACCCGTGGGACAAGAGCGACTTCAAGGAGCTGCGCAAGCACGCCGAGGGCCTGGGGATCACGCTGGGAACCGTAAATTCCAACACCTTCCAGGACGACGACTACAAGTTCGGTTCGCTCACGCACTCGGACAGCCGCATCCGTCGCAAGGCAATTGACCACCACCTGGAGTGCATCGATGTAATGGGTCAGACCGGTTCGCGCGACCTAAAGATTTGGCTTGCCGATGGCAGCAACTACCCTGGCCAGGACGACATGCGCGGCCGCCAGGATCGCCTTGCCGACAGCCTCCAGCAGATCTACGCCGGCCTCGGTGAAAACCACCGAATGGTGCTGGAGTACAAGTTCTTTGAGCCAGCTTTTTACCACACCGACGTTCCGGACTGGGGCACCAGCTACGCCCAGGTTTCCGCGCTCGGTGACAAGGCCACTGTTTGTCTGGACACCGGCCACCACGCCCCAGGTACCAACATCGAGTTCATCGTGATGCAGTTGCTGCGCCTTGGGAAGCTTGGTTCGTTCGACTTCAACAGTCGCTTCTACGCCGATGATGACCTAATCGTTGGTGCGGCCGACCCATTCCAGTTGTTCCGCATCATGTACGAGGTAATCCGCGGTGGCGGCTACGGCACCAACAGCGATGTTGCATTCATGCTGGACCAGTGCCACAACATCGAGGACAAGATCCCGGGCCAGATTCGCAGCGTTCTTAATGTTCAGGCAATGACCGCTCGTGCCCTGTTGGTAGACACCGTTGCGCTGGATGCCGCACAGCGTGCGGGCGATGTACTCGGCGCAAATGACATCTTCATGGCAGCCTTCTACACCGACGTCCGTGGACTGGTTGCCGAATGGCGCGAGGCCAAGGGCCTACCAAACGACCCAATCAAGGCATTCGCGGCAAGCGGATACCTCTACAAGATTGCCACCGACCGTGTTGGTGGCGTTCAGGCCGGCTGGGGCGCCTAACCACCTTTCATTAGGCGCCCCGCCACCACATTCAAAACCCAATCTGGCAAACCACAAGCAGACACAGGACTTTCGATGAACCAGACCGTGCAGCAGCTGCTCGAGCGCTCCAACCGCCTTGGCTCCAACCCTAAGAACACGAACTACGCCGGCGGAAACACCAGCGCCAAGGGTGTTGGACAGGACCCAGCCACCGGCAAGGATATCGAGCTGGTTTGGGTCAAGGGTTCCGGTGGCGACCTCGGCACCCTCAAGGAGCAGGGTCTGGCGGTTCTGCAACTCGACCGCGTGCGTGCGCTCAAAAACGTCTACCAGGGAGTGGACACCGAAGACGACATGGTGGCAGCATTCGACTACTGCCTGCACGGCCGTGGTGGCGCAGCCCCCAGCATCGACACCGCAATGCACGCCCTCGTGGATGCCGAACACATCGACCACCTGCACCCAGACAGCGGCATCGCGATTGCTACCTCGGTGGACGGCGAGCGCCTGACCGCCGAAATCTTTGGCGACAAAGTGGTTTGGGTTCCTTGGCGCCGTCCCGGCTTCCAACTGGGTCTGGACATCGAGGCAATCAAGCAGGGCAACCCGCAGGCAATCGGCTGCATCCTTGGCGGCCACGGCATCACCGCCTGGGGTGCCACCAGCGCCGAGAGCGAGCAGAACTCGCTCTGGATCATCGAGACCGCACAGGCTCACATCGACTCGGTTGCCGCCAAGGCAGACAACCACGCTTTCGGTGCGGTTGTCTCTGGCTTCGAGGCGCTGCCGGTTGCCGACCGCCACGAGCGGGCAGCCGCTCTGGCCGCGCTGATTCGCGGCCTCGCCTCCACCGACAAACCGATGATCGGAAGTTTCTCGGACGCACCCGAGGTTCTGGACTTTTTGAGCCGCGCCAAGCTGACCGAGTTGGCCGCGCTTGGTACCAGCTGCCCGGACCACTTCCTGCGCACCAAGGTCAAGCCAATGGTTCTGGACCTGCCGGCAGGTGCGGACCTAGACCAGGCGAAGGCTCGTCTGAAAGAACTGCACGAGGCCTACCGCGCCGACTACCAGGCCTACTACGACGCCCACGCCACCGACTCCTCCCCTGCCATTCGTGGCGCCGATCCAGCCATCGTGCTGGTGCCGGGGGTTGGCATGTTCAGCTTTGGTGCCAACAAGCAGACCTCTCGTGTTGCCGGTGAGTTCTACATCAACGCAATCAACGTCATGCGCGGTGCCGAGACCATCAGCAAGTACGCCCCAATCAGCGATGCCGAGAAATTCAACATCGAATACTGGTCGCTTGAAGAAGC